>Ga0160423_10001934_pt1 | contig 17328 bp, 28 predicted proteins | sample CRUFie14St8metaG_FD_108191 | JGI IMG/M metagenome (GOLD analysis project Ga0160423, IMG submission 108191) | Marine microbial communities from the Costa Rica Dome - CRUD Field 142mm St8 metaG | ecosystem: Environmental > Aquatic > Marine > Oceanic > Photic zone | place: Costa Rica: the Eastern... | reverse complement strand
TTGTTTCCAAACGTTCCAGAAAATCCTAATGAACTATCTCTTGCTGTCTCTGTGAAAGACATAATACTTCCAAGTATAATCGGATCTTGTGCACTTGGTCCATCACGAAAGAATCCAACTACCCACGATCCAGATAACAGCTGGTGATTTTGCCCTATACCTTCTACACTTGGAGAAGTAGCCGGCATCATTACTGTTGCAAAAGGTAAATCTTCTGTGCTAACTTCTGATTTATCGTCTGTGTGATAGCCAAAGCAGCGTACTTTAACTCTATTTAATTTTTTAGGATCGTTAGTATCTTCTACTACTCCTATAAACCAATCGAATTGGCCACCTACAAATTGATCATCTTGTCTTAACATTAACTTCCTATCTCTATTTCTTTTTCAACAGAATCTTTCTGTACTTTTAATTGCATAGTATAATTTTCTGGCCCGATTATATGCGTTACAGAAGTTACTAAATAATTATCTCCAATAAACTTATCTAAAGGAACAGTTGGATTATCTTGTTCTATCATATCAGAAGCTTTTATTATTTTTAATTTTACTTTCTTACCAACTGTCATTCTAAAATCACCAGCTATTGAAAAATTGTGTGTCATAAAATTCATAGTGCTTAAATGTGATTGTGCTTTCATTAAAGTAATATGATTTGGTTCGTGGTAATTTTTGTGGGATGGATAAGCGCTGGTATTCCTAGAAACAAAATAGTGTTTACCTTCTTTTAAGTCAGATAACTTTCTATCTGCAAATTTTGTTCTATCTGTAAATGGTTTATTTTTATTAATCTTCTTTGGATTAGAACTATCATAATTAAAAAAATCTTTTTTATATTCTTTCTTAGCTATATCCAAAGTATGTAAAGTAGAAGCGTAAGAACCGTTTGCCATTCCTTCTAATTTAGACATTCCTAATTCAGAACCAAATACGTTTATTCTTCTAGCTTGTTCGTCATAGGCTTCTTTTGAACCCATTTCAAATTCATAAAATGGTTTAAATTCATATTCTCTAAAAACATCCTCATTCATTAAATTTTCTAATGAGTTAAATTGTATTCCATCTTGGGTAGTTTCATAGAAATAATAAGGAGTTCCGTTATCGTATGCATTTCTTAACAGCCAGTTTATAGCGTGTATTGGTCTGAGAGTTGGATATATCCCTTTAATTACTTCTTGTGTATCTGTATTAATCTTAAAGTTTTCTATTTTTAAATCTTTATCACAAATATCTTTTACTAACTTTCCAATTGATCCTTCAAAACTTCTTCGTAAGGCTTTTGTTTGACTATTATAAAGGTGTGGAGATACACATCTTAATTTGTAATATTGAATACCAGGTTCTTCTCGAATGTAGTTAAATATTTCTGCAATGTTTAATTTAAGTTCAAACTTTTCTTTTGAATCTTTTTCTTCTCCACCGGCTTGTCTTTGAATTCTTAATTTTACTTCTTCATGACCATTTAACTTACTAAATTCTAAAAAGTTGGTAGAGTCACGAATAGAAATAACAACTTCCAAAAATGGTTTGTTTATATCTTCATATATTTGGACTTGCTGAACTAAATCTTTTATGTCGATAAACAAAAAATGATCCGCCTCTATTTTTACATGTGTAATGCTAAAGGCTTCTGGATTAACAGAAATGTCTCCAATAACTCTGGATGTTCTAGGCATTTAATATATTCTCAAATTGTTCTGCAAATTGCTCGATATAGGCTGGAGCTATAACTCTAATTCTAGATCTTTCATCGTTGATTTCTTCTACAACTGCACGGTTGGATTTAAAATCTAAATCACTAGTTGGAACACCGCCAACGATATATGCAGCATTTGTAACAGGTTTTTCTTCTTTATCCCCTTCAACAAACCAATGATGTGGTGCCTCTGCGTACTTATAGGCTTGGAAAGAGTCTACAAAATCTCCGGAAGTCAGTCCTGTTATTCTTTCAGTTGTGTTTGTAGGAAGTGTAGTTGGATCACCGAGAAATGCACCGGTTACATCCTGAACAATTAATTGATTTAAGTCTAGGTCTTTTTTAACCAGAGTACCTGTTGCTCCAGATGTTCCACCTTGAATTGTTTCTCCTAACTGAAATAATCCTGTAGTTCCTGTTGGGGTTTTACCTGCTAATGAATTTTCATGTGCTATAATAAGACCATCTGTGTTTCTTGTTATAGTTGGACTGGTGGTAATTGCATAACCTTCATACTCTCTTTCAATATACGTAAATAAATCTTCTTGTGACATCGGCCACGTTTGTAATCCATCATGTAAAAAATCGTTAACAATAAAGAATGTCCAATAAAAATTTTGATTACCATATAATTGTCTTGAAACTATATCTGGTCTTTCTCCGTTTCTTACTTGGTAATAGGTATATGCTGCAGTATTATCTATAAAATTTTGCAATGGTCGAACACTTCTATAAATGTCTACCATATTATTAATCACACCTTGACGGTTAAAATCGTATTCTACTTTTGGAAATTGCTGAAAAAATGCCATGCTTATGCTCCTGCAGATCCTGGTCTACTATAATCATACTGTGGATCTTTAGTTCCAGAACTTGTTTTATATAAATCTGTTCGTGTAAGCATTTTAGCTTCACTAAAGCTTAAACTTATATCGACTGCGGTTGGTTGTCCATCTATGAAAAATGCATTACTATCTGGATTAAATGTTGATTCTACTCCAGCTAAATAACAATCATGAATCATTGGATAAAATGGATTTTCTTTTTCTCCGACGAAAAACTGAATCTTAAATTTAGGGGGATATTTTAATGAAAATCCTGTGGTTGATTCTGGGTACATATACTTTCGAAAGAAGTTTTCTATACGCCTTGCATCTTCTGCTTCTTCAGCTGATTCCGGAACTAGACTAAATCCAAAAGCAAATGTTCTTAGATTAACTCCTTCGAATGCTAGTGCTGTTTGTGGATTAAAAGCAACACCTTCTTTCATTGCTGCTGCTGCGGAAGCCCCTCCTGCATCACCAGTTACACCTTCAATTGCTTTTAAAGCCATTACGGTTTTATCTGTACCATCAAAAACATCTGCAGCTTTTTTATCTGATTTTGAAATTTTTTCTGCAGCTGAAACCAGACCTAATTCTATTCCATTAAAGTTTGCACCATCCGATACTTGGAATCCTGCAGGAATAAAAAGATGTATTCTTTCTAACTCCTCTGTTATTTCTTTTGCAGCTTTACCTGTAAGAGAAAAACATACATGTGGCAATCCATCATCTATCATTGATCTTAAGCTTCTGGGAAAGGTGATTATTTTTGTCTTTTCTGCCATATTTTACCTGTATAAATAGTAGTACTATTAATTTGTTTATAGGTTTATTTATATGAGTTACAAAGGTAAATATAAAATTAAAAAGAAAGAAAAGTACGCGGGCGACGCGAACGCGGTCGTGTATCGATCTTTATGGGAAAGACAATGCTTTAAATGGTGCGAAGATAATCCTAAAGTAAAATTATGGAATAGTGAAGAGGTTGTTATACCATATAAGTACGAAGTAGATAAAAGATTGCATCGCTACTTTGTAGATTTATTAGTACAAATGGAGAATGGCGATACTTATCTAGTAGAAATTAAGCCTAAAAAAGAAACAACCCCACCAAAAAAACCGAAAAGAAAGTCCAAAAAGTATTTAAAAGAAGTACTAACCTATGTTAAAAATCAAAATAAATGGGAAGCAGCTTCGGAGTACGCTGATTCTAAAGGGTGGAAATTCCAAGTTTGGACAGAAGATACTTTAAAGAATTTAGGTATAAAACTACTGAAGAGTTAGTATAAATAGTATTATGGCAAGTTTATTTGATACACTAGCGTCTCAGGCATTCCGTGCAGGAATACAAACGCGAACGAACGATAGCAAAAAATGGTTCCAGAAAAAAGTAAGAGAGCTAGGAACTGTTAGTCGTGAAAAGGTTTTAAAAGATGACGCATTAGATAAAGTAGGAAGAACACTTGCTGGAAATATGTATATGTATTTTTACGATCCAAAGTTTAAAGACATATTACCTTATTACGATAGGTTTCCATTGACTATTATGTTGGAACCTGCAAAGGGTGGTTTTTACGGATTAAATTTACATTATTTAAATTACAAAACAAGAGCTTTATTTTTAGATGAATTAATGGCAACAGCACCAGCTAAAATAACAGATAAAAGTAGAATACGTGCAAGGTATAAACTACTAAAAGGAGTTAGAAAATTTAAAGAGTTTAAACCTTGTTTTAAACATTATTTAACATCACATATAGAATCTAGAATATCTAGAGTACCAATGGCAGATTGGGAAATAGCTATATTCTTACCGACAGAACAATTTAAGAAAAAAGGAAAACAGGCAGTTTGGACAGAATCGGCCAAAATTGCTAGGAGAAGCTAATGAGTGTAGAAGCTATAAAATCGACTATTGGAAAGAAAGGCGGTTTAGCACCAGCAAATAGATTTCAAGTTATCTTTGCTCCACCAGCTGTTTCTCTTCTAAATCTAAATGCAGAGAATATTGTAGGATCAATTATCTCCGGTGGATTTAGTGTACAGAATTTAGTAAATGATCCGAGGGATATATCTATTCTTTGCAAAAAAACTAATCTTCCCGCTAGAACAATAGCTACTTTTGAAGATCAGAGAGCTAGGCAATTGAATAACTACCCACAAACATTTATTGATGAAGAAGTTAGTATGACATTTCATCTAACTAATGATTACTATATTAAAAATATGTTTGAGACTTGGATGTCTAGTGTTTTTGATACAGAACTTTACCGTGTAGGATTTAAAGAAGACTATGCGGTTGATGTAGTGATTCAGCAGTTAAACCAGAAGAACATTCCGGTTTATGGAGTTAAATTGGAAAAATGTTTTCCAAAAGGTATTTCGTCTGTTGAATTAGATAATAACTCAGAAAATACAATGCAGGAAATAACAGTGACATGGGCTTATGATAAATACAAACCAGAAGGCCCACTTAGTTCTACTGGTTCAGCATTAAGATCTGGGATTGATTTTTTAACTTAATGAGAGGATAATATTATGGCATTGCCACAATTGAAGACGGCAACTTATTTAACAAAGATTCCGTCTACTGGTAAAGAGGTTGAGTTTCGACCTTATACAGTGAAAGAAGAAAAGGTTCTAATGATTGCAATGGAATCGAAAGATCAAAAGCAAACGTTTAGAGCTTTAAAAAGCGTAATTAAAGATTGCGTGCAAAGTGATATTAATTTAGATAAATTAACTTTATTTGATTTTGAATATATGTTCTTACAGCTTAGAGCTAAGAGTGTAGGTGAATTAGTTGATTTAAAAATGAAATGTCAACATGATGAAGAATGTAGAGGCGTGACACCCGTCGAAATTGATTTAGATGAAATAACAGTTTCTGAAATGCCAGAAACAAATGTAATACATTTAGATGATAAGATTGGTGTGACATTTAACTTTCCATCTTTATCGATAGCCGAGAAATATCAGGAAGCTGATATGGAAAAGGTTACAAACGTATTTGATATGATTGTTGATTGTACTGAAAGCATATTTGATGAAGAAGAAGTATACGATTGCAAAAATGAATCTAGAGAAAACATAAACAAATTTTATGAAAGTCTAAGTTCAACACAATTTTCTAAAGTATCTGAATTCTTTTCTAAAATGCCAACAGTAGAACATACCATAGATTATAAATGCGTACAATGTAAAGAAGAGCAAAAGGTAGAATTAAAAGGACTTCAAAGTTTTTTTACCTAGCCCTCTCGCATGATTCACTTGTAAACCATTACAAGTTGAATTTTGCAATGATGCAACATCATAACTATAGTTTAACAGAACTAGAAAATATGATACCGTGGGAGAGGGAGATATATGTTTCTCTCTTGCAGGAACATATCAGAAAGGAAAATGAAAGACTTGAAGAACAGAAAAGGAAAATGAGAAGATGAGCGAAGTAGATAGTAGAAACGAGGTAGAGATTGATTTAGAGAAGTACGATCAATTAATTAATAATCTACACGAAAAAGAAAAAGAAATTGCTAGGATGAAAGCTGATGCTGAGGCACAGAAAAAATCTATCGCGCCTAAGAAAAAAAGAAGAGTACTTGATATATTCCTAGATGATAACGACGTTAATGAAAAAGCTATTGTTGGATTTATATCTTTTTCAATGATGGTTGCATTTGGTATATTCGATTTAATTACAGCAATGGATGGAAAACCATTAGATATTTCTGATACGATATACACATCTTTTGTTGTAGTCACATTAGGTTGTTTTGGTATTAGCGAAGCTGGTAAAGCATTCGGAAAATAAGGAAACTTAAATGGCAGACGACGATAAGAAGAAACCAGAAAATCCGAAAGGAAGACCTGAGAAATCTACATCTGATAAAATCTTAAATAAGCAGAAAGAGGTTGCTGAGAAACAGGTTAAGAGACAAGAAACCCAAATAAAATTAGCCGAAGCACAGAAGAAAATCGACGAGGCTATGAATCGTGGGCAAACTACTCTTGCTAATTCTTTATCCAGATCTTTAGATAGTGTTAGATTTGCATTAGAAAAAGATCCAAATAACGCAGATCTTATCGCCGGTCGTTTAGAAGAAACAGAAGACATTATTAAAAATGTTGATAATGCTCTTGAAGCCCAAAGTAAAAAATTAGAAAATGACCCGGTTGTTCGTTCTCTTGGAACCCTAATTGAAGAGAATAAAAGAAACACCCAATTACTTGAGGCGGATTCAACCGCACAACTCGAGTTACAAAATCAATTAAAAAGTTTAAATGGATCGTTTAGTGGATTAGATGAAGCTGGAAGGGCAAATGCTACTTTACTACAACAACAGTTTGAAGAAAGTAGTCAAGCTTTAAAAGAAGCTATAGAATCCGGCGATATGCAAGCGCAAGATCTTGCAATGAAGCAGCTAGAAGAAATTAAAGCTGGTGCAGAATCGGAAGAAAATCGAAGAGAAGCACAAAAGATGAATGAGTTAGCTAACTCACGATTATTCCAGATAGCTGATGCTACACAGAAGACAGCCGAAGGAATAGGCGAAGCGATTTCGGGCGCACTCGCGGGTGCGGGGATATTAGCTGGTTTAGCTGGTTTAGCATTACTCTTCATAGACCCAGAATCTTTTCAATCTATAGTGGAGACCATAATTGACCAAGTTGGTGGAGTTATAGATTTTATTAAAGGTATTATTACTGGTGACTTCGAAGGAGCTATGGAAGGTTTAGGCGATTCGTGGCAGCTACTATCGGGCGTTGCATTAGCACTCTTACCGAAAGTAGTTGGTTTTATAGCTAGTATTATAAAAGCAGTTAAAGTATTCCAAGTCTTTATGATGAAGACATTTATTCCTGGAATCTTAAACATGTTCAGAAATATAATGAGTTCTAAACCGGTTATTGTTTTAACAACAACTCTAAATAAAATAGCAAGAGGATTTAGAATCTTTATGATGGGAACATTTATTCCTGGAATGATTTCTATGTTTACCGGTATGATTGCCGCAGTTACACCAATCCTAGTAGCAATGGCACCAATTTTATTACCAATACTAGCTATAGCAGCTGTATTTGGATTAATAGCTGTTGCTTTAGCCAAGATAAGAGATGCAATGGGCTTTACATCTATCTTTGATGTACTTATGTTAGGATTAGCACACATGAAAGATGCATTTGCACATGTAGTAAATACCGTAGGAAAGATAGTTAACTTTATTATGGGATTGGTCGAGAAGTTTGGTAAATTCCTAGGATTTGAAATAAGTCTTCCGAAAATACCAGAAATGGCTACAGATAATGCTGCGAAAAAGAAAGCAGAATTAGAAGTTAAAGCTGCTGAAGCAGCAATTGAAAAAGCTAAAGAATCCGAGGCGATGACATTCGATGAAGGATTACAACCGGATCCACAGTTTGATCAAATGCTAGAATCTTCACCAGAGTTTGATGCTGAACTAATGAATACACAATCATTTGATAATGCACTAGAAAAAGCAAATCAAAGTAGTGGCGATGCTATAGTCACGAATGTGACAAGACAAGGTAATACTACTACAACCACAACATCAGTTACAACAATCCAAGCTCCACTCACAAGAGCATCTGGTATTCTAGGATCAGTAACATCTAGATAAAAAAAAGGGAGCCGAAGCTCCCTTTTCTATTTCCGAAATTATTATTCGGCTGCTGCTAATTTATTAAAGTAGCTTAATGTATCATCATCTTCTGGTTCAGCAGGTTGACCAAATGACTCTGCCTCTGCAGTTGTCATTGTAGGAGCTGCTTGAGTTGGAGCTGAATCCATAATAGATTCTACTGCTTCAACACCTGCACTTACACCAAGTACTTTATTTAATTTCGCTTTTAGTTCAGCGTAAGACTTATAGAATTTAGGATCAGTAAACTCTGAAAGAGAATATAACTGATTATAAACTTCTTCTAATTGACCTTCATCGCCACCATATAAAGCTGAGACTGGTGAGAACTCTGATTTATCATAGTTAACCCAACCATCTACTTTTCTGATTTTAATTTTAAAGTCAGCGCCTTCCCAGAAGTCATAAGGATTTACTGGTTGTTCATCAGCAAAATTTGGTTGCATAGCATCCATGACTTTGTCAAAAATTCTTTTACCAAATTTGTATAAGAACACTTTACCTTCATTCTGAGGATTTTCAGGATCGGAAATAACTAGTATATTACTTACGTAATGTAGCCTTCTTTTCCTTTCTCTTGCTAACGCTTTATCTTCATCACGACCGGTATTCCAAAGAATAGAGTTAGACTCTGAAACTGGATCAGGTTGTCCAATAGACGTTAATGAGTTTTCAATATACCATTGACCATTAGGACCTTTGAATCCGTGGTCCCAATATCTTACCCAAGGAAGATCTTCACCTTCTTTGGCAGGTAAGAATCGAATCACGGCATAACCGTTTCCTGCTTTATCTCTGGTTGGTTTCCAAATCCTGTTATCTTCGTATGAAGTTTGTTCAGTCTTTGGGGTTGATACTGCTTCTGCAGCTTTTACGAGTTTGTCGATAGACGAGCCTCGATTGCTCTTCAGATTTTGAAATGACATTTGTATTTTCCTCCGTATCTCGTATTTTCTGAATTATCCACTTTACTCATAATATAGACCTTATATTATACCACATTATGCGGCGTTTGTAAACCCTTTCTTGACAATATGTAAACATTTGACATGATCGAATTTAACAAATGGGGAATACTTCTTGATCTTCCTCGAAATATCTGGCCAAATAATTGTCTCAGTTATTTTCTTAGATTCACGTTCCATAAACCCTAGCATTGCATCGAGAATAATTACTGTTTCAATATGTACCTCTTCTCTCATCAATAGCTTTATTATCAATGGATGGGTTTGTTCAGTTATAAAAAACTTATCAAACTCTATATCCATATCAACTAATTTATTTATATCTTTTTCAAACTCACGTGTGAGCGATTCCATAATCTTTTTATGCTTTGTATAATTAGATTCACCTTCTTCATTAATCATATCACCAACATAAGAAACACCATTCTTAAAATTAGCTACATAGTAATCCATTAAATTACCTTTATAGTTCTTAGCTAACTTTGCAAAAAAGTATTTATCTTTTCTAGCAAAAAATGATTGTGGCTTTATATTTGTTTTAAAATTATACTTTATAGCGTCATACGACTCTTGTTCAAAGTGTAATTTTAAAGCATTATAAAGTTTATAAGATTCAAATGGATCCATAGTTTACCAATTATGTATTATGTTTGCCATGATAAATCCTGCACAAACAATATTAACTAATAATATTAATGTTCTTATTATTGCAATAGGGTTATCATTCCTAGGATCGAATCCATCTTCTTCACTGTATGAACCTAAAGCGTGTTTCCATATAGTCCAAAATCTATTCATATAGGTAGTTTATTACCTTTCGATCCTCTGATAAGATTTAGCCCAGAAGCTTCTGCTTCTAATTTTTCTTTTAGGGAATCAGATAATAGTTTTTTAATATTACCATAATCCATTCCTCTTTGTGAAATGATATAAGTCATAGCATCTATATAACTCATATTCTGATTTGCCACTAACTCTTCAACAGCTGTTGAAAACCTTTTTTTAGTCATTATCTTTTCTTTTAGTATCTCCATTATATTACTCGCATTAAAATACAGTCCTTATTGATTCGGCCTGTTGGTTCATAAATCTTTGTTGTTAATCCTTTCCATATTTTCTTTATTTGGAATTCTGATTTGTTTAAAATCTGTGGAAGTATCTCATCTGGCTTTCTAAGCTTAGTAACTTTGCTAAGTTTAGGATCAAAGTTTTTTAATGTAGAACCAGATACTTCAAAACCAGCTCCGCTATCTGTAAAGAATTCTGTTAGTTTACCTTGTTTAATATTGTACATCCATAGTTTATTTTTACCTGGTATCAATACAGGATCGATAGATGTAAGCTTAGCTTCTATACTTTCTTTCATATAGTTTAGCTTAGCTACTTGCTTATCATTGCTCTTAGGAGCACGTACACGCGCCTTACGCGTCGCTTTAAAGCTATCTTTAAGTTTATCTAGGTCAGAAAAAACATTGTCGTATACGTTCAGCATTTTCTTCTTATTACCTTTTGTGATATGGCTATAAGCTTCTTTTGCTTGATCGCAGGTATTTTCGTAAGCATCTTTTAAAACAATATAGTCTGCTTCAATCATATCTTTAAAGATAGGAATAGCATTTCCTTTTAATCCGTGTGTTTTAAATAAAGAGAAACAATCAAACTTAACTTTATAATTCTCTTCAATCCATTCTTCTACCACGTATTCATCCCAATCAGAATAGATGCTATCTAATACCTTAGCTTTTGTTCTTTCCTGAATACTAGGTAATTTAGGTTTTTCTTTTACTGCTTCTACTCTTTCTTCTTCGAGTTCTTCTGCTATTTTGTATAACTCGTTAGCGATGTTGTGATATTTTTCTATAACTGCTGGAGCGTATGGATAACCTCGTGACCAGATAACCGCGATGTTTCCGATCCTTCTAATTTTATAATCTGGCAGTCTGCAAAAGATCTTTATTTTATTATCATCCCAACCTTCTACATCTTTAAGATAATCTACTGCAAAAGGAATGTAATCTTTATTATCGAAAAAGTAATTGTACCAACCTGAGGCATGAGACCAAAGAGATCCAACTGTTCCATCTTCTTGTTCTTTTAAACATGCTTCTTTTTGATCTTCAGTAAAGATAGGTTCTGGACCCATCATCTTCTGATCTAGCGTAACGCGGTTTTTCCGCATTGAAACTCGTAGTTTATTTATTTTAGGTTTTGCCATAATTAAAAAGGGGCAGAGGTCCGGGTTGATAAGGAGTTAAAGACGGACGTACCCCAAACTGGTTTATCTTCGCATACGTGCAATTTCTTTTGCATGGTCCTTATTATCTTCGAAGATAGGTACTGCATTTGATTTGTGCATTGTAGCAATACCAATTAATTTTCTTTCTCCAGTATATTGCAGCGATTCTTTCTTTGCTGTAATATCTGACTTCATTTTAGAAAGACGAGCTAAGAATTCTTCTTTTTGCTTTTCTCTTTCTGCTGCAGCTTCTATGGCTGCCTTTTGCCTAATCGGATCGATCTTCATAGGCTTAAACTCTGCTCTTTTTTTTCTAACTGGATTTGCAGCATGATTTTTTCTTTTCTTTCCAGTTGGTCCATATCTTAATGAACCCATGTAAAAATTTGTAGTTCCCATAATATATATTATATCAAAGTTTTTAAGCTTTGTAAACCCCCCTTATGCATTCATTGTTAAATATTTATCGACAAGTTTATCACCAGTGAGCTGGTCTCCAAGAATAAGGATAGTCTTACCATTTCTTTGTCGAACGATTTTTCCGTCGTTGTAGATTGTATCTATCACAGGACCATTTTCTTCAATGTCAGCTTTACTAGCTTCTGTTTCATACCACATCGACGTTAAGCTATGAGCGTGTAAAGTGTTTACACCTTTTGCCCATTCCTCTGCTTCTAATAGAAGTCTTTGTCTCTCAACTCTATAATCAAATTCACCCATCAAGTTTATCCTCCACCATTTTTAAAATGGTTTTTTCTCTGTACCACAATCCGGAGAACATAGTCTCTTGACCATTTCCCCAATTGACGTGATACCTTTTATATCCAAATGGTCTATCGTAGAATATTCTAACATCACCATAGTTTGCTAATAATACTCTCATTACCATTCACCATCCGCTGATTTATTTGCATAATAAGCATCCATGTAAGATGAACCTTCTAGAAATCTAGCGGTATCTTTATCTGAATAATACATATTTTCTTCTTTAAAACAATCTAAAGAACCTGCTGATTGATGACCAGCTTTTTTGGTAGCAGCTGTTAATTTTTTGTGAAGACGCATTTCTTCTTTTTTAGCTGCTTTGCGTTCGTCGAGTTTACGAATTGATTCTTGGAATTCCAATTCTTCGACTGTTGTGTTTAGTTTTTTAGCTTTGGCTTTTAGTGCCGATTGTTTGATTAAATCTAATCTATTCATATTAACTCCTTAATAATTTTTGAATATAGGGGATATTATACCACATCTTCAGATGGTTGTAAACCCCCTTTTTCAATTTTTTTCAAAATATTTTGAACTTCTTCCCAAGTAAGCCATCCTTTTACAGCGTCAGATCCAGTAATATTATTATTATAGTATAGTTCATTGTGTAAGAAAAGACCTATTTCATAATATCCCTTTTCGCCACCATAGCTGTATGGGGTTAAAATAACAGAAACCTCTAGGTGTTGCTCAGGAAACTCGTAAAGGTATTGAATACCATCGTTACGAAAATTAAACTCTTTAAGCGGCACTCCAAACCTCCACATCTTCTATGTCCATCTCAAGTTCGTCATACTCAGTTTCTAAATCATTAGCTTTGTCTTCGAAAGGCTCGACTAAATTATAGATTGCTGATTCTAATTTATTTACTGCTTCGCGGACTTCATCTACTTCATATGATACATCAATACCTTTTTCTTCGGCTAAGCCCTCAATAGCTATGCAGATAGTGGTTGGCATATCCATGTATTTAATATCCCTGGTTGTGTCATTTACTTGACTAACCAAAAGATCTGCTTCATCCTTAAGTTTTTCAAGTTCTTGAAGCTTTGTTTTCATTTCATTTAAATCCATATTTTAACTCCTTTGTAATAGAATTCATTTGTAAAATCTTGATCGTATTTGACCGCTAGGTCTTCCACTAAACCTATAGGGTCGATCTTTCCCTGTAGATATTCAAAGAAATTGATTCTAACATTATAGTTAGATTTTTCTTTTAGTGTTAAAAATTCTGCTATAAACATAATTATCTCTCGTAAATGTATACATCCATATGAGTGGCGTGACGAAGGGGAAGGAAACTATCATACCCACGACCGCCTCTACCATCACGAAGTGAAGGAAGAACTCTAGGGCCACGTCCTTGGCACTTAACATAGAACCTAGGATATTTAACAATCTGGTTCGTACTCCCATAGAGCATGCGCTCTTCTAACCTCTCATTTTCTTTATTGATTATTTTAACTGCTTTACGAATAGTTTCTAATTCAAGCATATCACCAGCACTTTCAACGTGGGCTGTCATTACGTAATTTTTAGAATGTCTCATTACGCCACCTCCTTTATTCCGAACCATTCTCTAAGACCTTCTTCTCCATCTACGATGTCTCCATCTTCCATGAGAAAAGATACAGAGTAATCTTCTCTTTCTGAATCAGGAAGCATAGTCCAAGATTCAGTTTTTTCGAATATCTCGGATCTCATCCAACCATATTCGCCACGATTGTCACTAATTCTAAGAGCGACAAATTTATCGTCGACCTGTGAAATTTGTACAGGTGTTTCCCAATCTTCGCAAACCTTTTTATTTTGGTTTACGATTTCCCAATCTAGGATATACTCTTCAGAACCTTCGTTCTTGTAAGTAATAAGGTCGGTAAGAGTTGCAACCATATCGGTGACATTAGAGAAGTCCTTAAAGTTAGGAACTACGTAAGTAGAACCACCTTTAAACTTCCAATATTGTGGGCATTCGCCTTTACCATCCCAGTCGTGGGCACCGTAGTTTTCACGGTATTGGGTTTGAATAACTAATTTTTGCATATTTAACTCCTTATTTTTAAATATTATGTGTGTATTATACCGTAGTTTAGAGGGTTTGTAAACCTTTTTTTCGTCACAATTTCGTGAACTTTCGTCAGTGTACTGGTCTCCCATCTAACGATATTAGGTCATTTCCTAAGATCTTAATACCTGTTCTTTTTTCTACTAGGTCGCACATCTTAAACCAATCCTCGTCGGAACCGAAGAATAAGTCCAGTTCCTCGAGGGTTAGTTCTATCTCGATATTTTGTTTTTTCTCTCTATCGAATATATTAAAAGTCGCCATCTGCTACCTGAAAACAAGGAACACCGTTTGCTCTCCACATTTCAACGACTTGGTTTCTGTCATCGAATACTAAGTTTGGCTCCCATCCGTTATTTCTTAATGAGTCTAAAACTTCTTGTTTGAATTCTTTATCAGATCTAAAGTCACCATCTGGTCTTAAAAATAAATGAGCTGGGTGTAAACCACAGGCTTCTAATTGTTTTTGGGTAACTTCTCTATGTCTTTCGTTTCTAGCAGAAACAACCACCAATTCTACATCTTGCTGTATCTTTCTAGCTATTTCGACCACAGGCCAGTTTGGGGTATCTTTTTCCATTTGTGCAGGATCTAAGAAAGATTCCCAATCGTTATTTCCATTGGAAACAAAATGCCTTCTATGCTCTATGTTAAATAAAGTACCATCGACATCAAATATAACATTCATAATAACTCCTTTTTATTTTTTATAGGGATATTATACCTCATTCTGATGTGTTTGTAAACCCCCTATTTGCAAAAAAGATACAAAAATTCACGTAATTGTGACGAAAAATTACGAAACTCGTGTTTTTAATTTGATGAAAACGTATAAGTATATTAGAGGTCTTAGCTCGGGAGATCAGTATAATTTTCTAGGGTGATATATCTGGATCTCTTCTTCTTTTCCTTTCACCTTTATTTTACCAATATCAGAGAACGCATATCCAGAACCAATCTGGTCGACGGTTGCTTTAGATATGATGGTTGGGTAATCTAGATATTTACCCCGAGAAGCGGTGGCCTCGAGCCTAGCGGCAAGGTTGACTGCATCTCCAATAACCGAATAGTCAAATCTGGATTCACTACCCATGTTACCAACAATGCAAGTACCGGTATTGATACCAGTACCAACGCGAATATCAGGAAGACCCCTGTCTTCGTAGATTCTTTTAAGTTCATTTACTTCTTCTTCGATTTCAATTGCTGACTTAACTGCCATTTCAGCATGGTTATTACAGGGCAAAGGAGCATTCCAAAATGCCATTATGCAGTCGCCCATGTACTTATCTATGGTTCCACCATTTTCTAAAATAATCTTAGTCATCTTATCCAGAAACTCATTAATTAATTCTACTAATCCTTCTGGGTCATCATTCTCTTTATAGTGTTCTGATATAGGAGTAAATCCACATATATCCATAAACAAGAAAGTCATTTCTTTTCTATCACCACCTAGCTTCATAAGCTCTGGATTTTTAATTAATTGGTTTACAAGATCTGGGGATAGATAAGTTCCAAACTGACCTTTTATCTGTTGTCTTAATTTAAACTGTTTATAAAAATTATTAAATGATGCTGAGGCAAAAACTGTTATATATACGATGAATGGATAACTAATATCAAGGAGAATACGTGACTCATTCCAGAAGAACCAAGCGGAGGCTGATGATCCAGCAACAACGCCGAAGAAGGCTACAAGCGAATAAAAAACGCCAAGACGATAAATCGAAAGAACAATTATCAGAGATCCAACTAGAATTACCAGGAGTTCCGCCAGTTCCGTCCAACCAGGACGAGAAATCGAATCACCATCCATCACAGTTTGCAGGGCACTGGCTTGAATTTTATGGGCTGGAAATAGACCCTGAGGAGTAGGTATCTGTGCGGATAATCCAGAAGCAGATAAACCAACAATAACGGTTTTACCACCAAGATCTGATAAATCATTTCCGTAAATATATTCTTCATGGTTATAGTTTGTGTTTAGCCATATACTAGAATCATATTCTGTTTTGATAGGATCGTATGGTGGAATCATAACATTTTCGATTCCGGTATAGTTTGCTTTTAAGCTATATGACTTTTTATCTTGTAACACCCTTATGATTTCTAAGGGCATAGATGGATATAACTGTCCGTTTACTTGGGACAATAAGGGAATTCTTCTTGTTATATTGTCTACTTCTTGCTTACCGTTTATTAATCCTACGCCCCATGCTTCTAATTCTAAATCAGGTATATTAGTAATTAACCCTTCATATTTAGGAACAAAGTCGTACGCGTCGCCCTCGCCGAGCGTGGCCGTGCCCACGTACGGGGCCGCGTCCGATCGCCCGCGAGCGTCTGCTTGCTGAGATAATATAATACCATTATCCTTTATCCAAGAAGCGAATACTTCATCTCCACCAAATCTATCTGGTTCAGGAAACATAATAGTAAACGCTATCATACCAGCATTTGCATTTCTTAAATCAGAAATCATTTGCGCATAGGTATGTCTTGGAAAAGGATATTGACCAAGCTTTTCTAAAGTAGCTTCGTCAATCGAAAGCATAATCACATTGGATTCCTTGTCGGGTAAGCTTTTGATATATTGATCGAAGGTGTTTAGTCTAGTTTGTTCAATAAGTGGTAAATCTATAACACGAAAAGAAAAAAGTACAATACAAAGTGCAATACTAGTCCAGATCGAAGTTAGAAATTTCATGAAAATCTTTTTTGGATATATTTAAAAATGGCGTATATACTTAAGCCATAAAACGCTAACACACTCATTGGTAATGCTATATAAGCTAATTCCCATGGAGTTAGGAATAATACTTGCCAGGTAAAATCGGCTACTGCTTGTGCATCTCCTGTTGATTCTGGAGAAATGCTTCCTACTTCGTCAATGATTTCTAATTCATAGTCAGTAACAAAGTTTGACCATTCTTCTTCAGTAAAGCATATCATATCTTTAGGACATTCGTTTGACATTTAATTTCCTTGTGTGACCGATATAGAACAACCGCCGGCTGTATAGCAATAATTAGTTATGCTATATGATTTATTATTCCAACCATTTTGTATTACACTAATATCGGTTGGTTGTGTTCCACCTAATATAACACTCATGTAA
>Ga0160423_10001933_pt1 | contig 17331 bp, 12 predicted proteins | sample CRUFie14St8metaG_FD_108191 | JGI IMG/M metagenome (GOLD analysis project Ga0160423, IMG submission 108191) | Marine microbial communities from the Costa Rica Dome - CRUD Field 142mm St8 metaG | ecosystem: Environmental > Aquatic > Marine > Oceanic > Photic zone | place: Costa Rica: the Eastern... | reverse complement strand
GTGGGTCCACCTAGGTTTTTGCCATTGTCGGCCGTGGGAGAGCTAAAAATCATCCCCGACGATGCCCCGATCGGTCGTAAGGACGGGGAGCGAATCAACGAGGTTCAGGCATTTCTGACGCGGGGAGTACTTCCCGAAGAAGCGCTCAAACTTCTACGAGAGTCACTGGAAGAAAATCCTATTCCACTACCTGATGGCTATCGTTACAGCTTTGGGGGTGACAGCGGTGAACGTGAGGACGTTGTAAACGATCTTATTGGCCCTGTCGGGCTCGTGATATCGCTCTTACTCGCCACCATCATGTTGACATTTAACTCATGGCGCCTCACCGCTCTTGCTTTCGGGGTCGTGATTTGCGCCTTCGGTCTCAGCTTCCTGGCACTCGCAGTTTTCCGTTACCCACTCGGCATCATGGCGTTGGTTGGCGTCGTTGGTTCCATTGGTGTTGCCATTAACGCATGCATCATTATCCTGACATCTTTTCAACAATCCCCAGCGGCTGCGAGTGGCAACAGGGACGCCATGCGCGATGAAGTACTCGACTCGAGTCGTCACATCATATCAACAACCTTGACTACCTTTGGCGGGTTCCTACCACTCATCCTTGAAGGTAGTCAGTTCTGGCCGCCGTTTGCAATGGCCATCGCGGGAGGAGTGTTGTTATCCACCATCATTTCATTTTATTTGGTGCCACCGGCCTATGTCCTTCTTGGCGCACCAAAGGATAATCGGATCAATCGAGCTCAGCTTCAAACGTCTAGCGGAGCCTTAGCATGAATCAATCGGTGACACCCTACCATCATGGCGATTTGCGCAACTGCGCTATCATCGCAGCGGCTGAACTCATCGAGACGATAGGCAGTTACGACATTACCATTGCAGAGGTGGCAAAACGCGTGGGTGTAAGTTCGCCCGCTCTTTACCGGCATTTTAAGGACAAGGAAGCGCTACTGACAGCAGTAAGGGAGCTCGCGCACCTTGGCATCATGGAATACACCACACGCGCGCAAGATTCTGTCGCACCCGGCACGTTGGCACACATTGATGCGCTTGGAGCTGCTTATCTACGCTTTGCCCTGGACAAAAGAGCGTTTTTTGGTCTGATGTGGGAAAACCATGGAGACGCTGATGAACGCCGAGCTGAGGCACGTGCGAAACGGACCGGGTTCCAGGTGCTTCATGAAGCGATCGAGCTCTACTTCCGTCAGCAGAAGCCCGAGTCTGTAGAGACGTCGTTACAGACCGCAACGCTCTTGTGGTCTACAGCGCACGGCATCGCAACGCTGCAACACAATCAGTTGTTAGACACCTTTGACCAGTATGCAGATGCCGAAACCTTACTGTGCACTGCCACCCGTGCAATCTTGAACGTTGATGTGTAAGTCGTTGCTCTAGACTCGACTCGATGACCAAGGTTTTATACATTGCTTACCGTATTTAAGTTTCTGTGCGCAGTTGGGCGGTTAAACACATGGCTGATGCCTCTATTTCACCGTGGCTCATAGCCTCATTTATAGGCCTTTGGTTGGGCTTTCGGCTCAGTCATTCAATGCATGAGGGTGCAGCAGACTCGCGTGCTCCCAATGCGGCAAGAGTACTGGTAACGACATACTGCCTATCAGTTACTGCGATCCTAATCGAGTTTGGATTACATGAGTCGTTACCGCGAACCATTCAAATCAGCTGTCTACTCATAGCTGCCGTCACTGCCATCATGCAGTTGCTACAAATCTGGACTGAAAAGCCTACACCAGGAAAGGACTGTCAAGGTCGCGATATCGTGGAATAAGCGCGTTTGATTGTGCGATACTTGCGCGCCCCGCGCCCATAGCACAACTGGATAGTGCACGTGCCTTCTAAGCATGAGGTTCCAGGTTCGAGTCCTGGTGGGCGCGCCATCTTCGCCGAAGTTTTCGGCGCAAGGCTCGCTAGTCGAATAAGACGCTCGGATTCACCATGGTTTTCATTTCGAGGACGTTACCGTTGGGGTCAGAAATGAAGAACGTCTCTTGTTCAAATTCAGTGCCCTTGAATCTGCGATATGGCTGGTCAAGGTAATCAAACTGGCTGGAATCAATCCGTTGTTTCAATGCCTGAAATTCAGTCTCGGGCATGTGCGCACCAAAGTGCGGCACGCTGACATTCCCCATATCGACATCGTGGCGAACACCCTGCAACCGCTCCTCACTCTGATGCAACGTCAGCTCGTTGCCCCAGAAATTAATATCAATCCATTTGCCCTCTTCGCTATTGCCTGTGGCACAGCCAAGAACCTCCGTGTAAAAAGGAATCGAAGACGCCAAGTCGCCTGCGGGTACCGCTAAATGGAATGTATTTGACACAACACACCTCCTTTCTATTTTTTTCAAATTTCGTGTAATTCAAGATTCTTACGCACTGTGCGTCGAAACCGTGCAATCCGAGCCGAAGAAGACGTTATAGCAAGTCTCCCCCCGCGGCCATAGCCGTTGTGCCATCTCGTTCGTAGGCACGAAGTACATTCTTCCCTACTTTCCATCGGTGAACTTCATCTGGCCCGTCAACCAAACGCTGACTTCGGATAGATGTGTACCAATCCGCCAGCGGCGTATCCCGGGAGTACCCTAGCGATCCGTGAAGCTGGAGCGCAGTATCCACAACCTGATGAACCATGTTGGCGAGGAATATTTTAGCAATCGAGTTTTCTTGCGTCATATCGAGACCGTTCTCTGCCTTATAGGCAATGTGCATCAACATGAGACGCGCCTTGTAAATCTCAGCCGCACAATCTGCGAGCATGAACTGCACGCTCTGACGGTCAGCGAGTTTTTGCCCGAAGGTCTCTCGCTCCAGCACATGTTTAGCTGCCATATCGAGCGCTCGCTGTGCTTTGGCAACATTGTGCATGCCATGCCTTAATCGACCGTAGCCAAGGCGGTGCTGGCCCATATTGAAGCCCTGACCCCGACCTCCCAGCAAATTCGCCTTTGGAACAATCAGATTGTTAATCTCAATTTCACAGTGTGCTGCGCCAAGGCGCTCACCGAGCGGAGTATGCCGATGCATAGTGTCGATATTTCTGAGGATCTTGAAGCCGGGATTAGGCAACTCGACGATGAAGGTCGAAAACTGCTGATGCCGGGGTGCGTCTGGATCGGTCTTCGCCATAATCACTGCAATATCGGCAACGTTTGCCGATGAGATGTACCATTTATCGCCATTCAGCACGTAATTATCGCCATCTTCGACGGCCCTCGTCTTCATACCCGTCGCGTCTGCGCCGCCTCCCTTCTCGGTCATGGCGTAGCACACACGTTTTTCACCTGCCACCAGAGGCTTGAGAAAGGATTCGTGCTGATACTCAGTGCCGTGGTGCAGCAGTGTCATCATCGTAGCGTCATCAGGACCTTGGGTATTCAGCGCGAGGGCTCCTAACATCGACTCACCCAACTCCATCTGAACTAATGCATTTGCGAGCGGCTTGAGACCCATACCACCCCACTCCACCGGAAAAAAAGGACACCAAAGCCCTTTCGCACGCGCTTTTTGTCGAAGCCCGGTTAGGATTTCATCATAGGTATCCACAGTAAGACCCTTTTCAGCAGGAATACAGACGTTATGGACAAACTCTCGCACAATGCTGCGGACTAGCTTTGTTTCCTCTGGGATTTCAAAGTCGATCATGGTTAACCTCGTTAATCGTTATTGACGCTGATCTTTACTCGTTTGCTGCTCTTTGCTTAATCTCCGGTCGTATCAGGTTATAGCAACTCTTGTCGTACCGGCCTATCGTGCAGTCGTTGGCAGCCTCTTCTGATGCGCACACGGCATAAACGATTCGTAATTCCTGGCACGCAAGTCGCACTATTGGCGAGAGCGAAACATCGCATGCTAATGCTTCAACACACTCTCAAAACAACAAAGCGGCACTCAGAGCCCTCAGAGTGAATGTAAGGTTCGAGTCTTATCTGCTCGATTTGTACGACACCAGAGACATGTAACTCAGTCACCAAATCAATGAAGTTTGTCGACTGCCAGTAATCGTCTCTTACCGTAAACACTAGCACACCGCCGGAGCGAGTCACCCGCGCAAGCTCGGCGACGGCCTGAGGTTTTACGTGGGTAGAGGTGAATGTACCGATGCAGGTAACTGCATCAAAGCTATCTGAAGGCAATGTTAGAGCGAGATTCATATCCATCTTGTGAAGCACGTCATACACGCCCTTACTTAATGCCTCTGCAAGCATGCCCGGTGAGTAGTCGACACCCGTTAGGGACGACATTCCAGCTTCTTTGAGTAACTCACCCACCAACCCTGTGCCACAGCCCGCATCGAGTACCTTGAGGTCTTGCGAGCCCATTGCGTCGAGAAGTAGTTGCACCGCTTGTTGAGGACTGGAATAGCCCCAGTCCTCCAACAGCTCCCGGTCGTATCGATCAGCCCAATGGTTGTAAACCTCCATTAGTTCATCCGTGGATGTGGCTGTAAGAATTTTGACGTGTGTGTCAGCTCTTTCGCCCATGGCCATCACCCTGTATTTTTATTATCGAACAATCGTGTCTATGGTTTAGCGGGCTGATTCGCGCTTTCATTGTTGAGTCGCAAAAGCCACACCCTTGACTACTTTAAAAACAAATAGGAATTCCATAGTAACATCAACGATTTAAAGGCGGTTGCTGTTTCACTTTAAACATGACCAAACCCGATGCCTCAGAGGCTGAGACCCATTAACCGGCCCCGGGGTTTTCGTACAAGCGGACATAAGTTGACAGCGAAAACGTGGGTCGAGCATTTACCACTCAAGTCTCTAACCAACTGGAGAAAAGCTGGACGGCTCTAGTGCGTGATGATCATTTTTGGTTAATCTAAGGGCTGTCTGTCAGAAAAATCCGCCGCGACCAGTTATGAACCAGCCACAAAACATCGACCATTACGCATCAGTCAGTGACGATATTTTCGTCGATACTGGCGCCACCGATCCGGTTTATCCCGAGATTTATAAACGACTAAAAGGCTTCAACCTAGGATCAACGAATGCATGGACCCGCGGACAACCATTCGACTATTACCGCCGAATGCGTGAAGAGTCGCCTGTTATGTGGACTGAGGGACGTAAGCCTACTTCAGGATTTTGGTCAGTCTCTCGCTACGATGATGTTAAGCACGTCGAGCTGAATCCACAGCTCTTCTCTTCTCAACGCGGGAGTATGCATATGGCCGTAGTGTCCGCCAGTGGTAAAGCGGATCGGCTAATGTATGCAGCGCACAACTCGCTTATTAACCTAGACGCCGACGTGCACCGAGATCTTCGTTTGCAGCAGTCGGAGTTCTTCTTCCCAAAATACGTGGAAACTCTGAGGGAACAAGTGGGTAAGAAGATTGATGACCTACTCGATAATATGGAGCAACAAGGTCCTGAGGTCGACTTCGCCAAGATGTTTTCAACCGAACTTCCGATGTTCACACTTTGTGAAATGCTCGGTGTCGATGAGGAAGATCGATCAAATATCATCAAGTGGATGCACTACCTCGAGCTCGCCCCTCAGTTCCTGACCCACCCCTTCCGCATGTTTATGGCGGAGCCCACGTTCCTATTTAGATTCAATCAAATGCTTGAGGATATGTTCAACTATGGCGAACGAGTCATGGCGGACAGAATCAAAAACCCGCGGCAGGATCTTTTGACAGTCATTGCCAACGCTACGCTTGATGGCAAACCGCTATCGCAAAACTATCTGGATGGCTCGTGGCTGCTGATTATTTTTGCTGGCAATGACACCACTCGTAATTCGCTGTCGGGAACCATCCGCCTCATGACCGAATTCCAGCAGCAGCGGCAAATGGTGATTGATGACCCCTCTTTGATTGAGCGAATGTCACACGAGGCACTGCGCATGACGTCACCCGTAATGCACATGCGCAGGACGGCGACCCAAGACACGGAAATAGCAAACCAGCGTATTGCCGAAAATGAAAAAGTCATCATGTGGTATGGCGCGGCTAATCGAGATCCGTCGATCTTCCCCAACCCCGACGTATTTGACCTAACACGTGATAATGTTGAAAAACACGTTGCATTTGGTCATGGCGTACACCGCTGCTTGGGTAACCGTATTGCACAGATGCAGCTGAAAATGGCCTACGAGCGTATACTTGAGCGCTTTCCGAATATCCATTGGACCGGCAAACAGAAAATCGAGCCCATAATCCTAGTTCACGCCATCTCAAGCCTAAAGGTCAATCTCTACGGCGAAGGCGCCAAGCGTCCGACGCAGGTGGCGGTGCCCCGTTAAGGCATTGCTGCAACTAGGAGAGCTGTGTCGAGATGGGCAGCTCGGTGGTGTTTTTGATCTCCGTGACGGCGATATGAGAGTGCATCTCCCGCACTAAGTCGCCGCTGAGCAACGTGTTTCGGACAAAATCCTCGTAGTGCCGCACGTCCTTGCAGATGATCTTAAGTACATAGTCCCAGATTCCGGCCATGGTATAGCATTCAACCACTTCGGGATGCGTCTCTACTTCGCGCTCGAAGGCAAGCAGATTCTTTCTTCCCGTTTGAGTCAAGTTGATCGTCGCAAAGACGACGATTTCCATGCCTAATGCATTTCTATCGAGTAGCGCTACTCGCCGTTGAATAACACCCTCCTCTTCGAGCCGATTGATGCGTCGCCAAACGGGTGATTGCGAGCTATTTAAACGATCAGCTAGTGCGGCCGTCGATGCCGTCGAATCCTGCTGCAGCCAAGACATAATAGCGATGTCCTGCTTGCTCCATTCTGAAGACATATTTAGTCCTTATAAACTCTAATTTAGAAATTATTATTCAAAAAAAAGGCCTATATAAGCAAAAAAGGGCAAAAATTTCATCTGATAAGCAACACAATTATTCGAAATATAACGACACCGTAATCAGCTTTAAGACAAGAAAAAAGTGCTAAGGAACCAAGCATGACGCATGCAACGCCGAACCTTCTTCGGAATATCAAGTTAGACGATAAGTTCGCCCCTGGCCCCACTCGGGTTTATTTAACGGGGATTGATGCGCTGGTTCGACTCCCCTTGTTGCAACAAGAGATTGATACTGCGGCTGGCCTCAACACAGGTGGGTTTATCTCGGGATACCGAGGCAGCCCATTGGGTGGCTTAGATCAGGCGCTGTGGGCAGCCAAAGGGCACTTAGATACCCACAACGTGCAGTTTAATCCAGGTATCAATGAAGAACTCGCTGCCACGTCGGTGTGGGGTTCACAGCAGCTTGGCATCGTCTCAGACTCCGATTACGACGGAGTCTTTGGCATGTGGTATGGCAAAGGGCCCGGTGTCGACCGCAGCATGGATGTCATCAAGCACGCCAATGCATTTGGAACCTCACCTCATGGTGGCGTATTGGCGGTGGCTGGCGATGATCATGCCTGCAAGTCTTCGACCCTACCCCACCAATCAGAGCACATGTTCATGGGCGCATCTGTGCCCGTGCTGGCACCCTCAAACGTGCAAGAAGTACTTGATTTCGGCATTTACGGATGGGCAATGTCGCGCTTTTCAGGCTGCTGGGTCGCACTGAAGGCGATCACTGACAATATGGATGCTGCGATGGGTGTGGAAATAGACCCTACGCGATACTCGATCGTACTACCACCCCAGCAAGCGATCTCACCTGACGGCATGCATGCACGCTGGCCGGATCCACCCCTTCATCAGGAAAAACGCCTGAATCTGTACAAAATTTACGCTGCAAGACTGTTTGCGAGTATCAACGGACTCAACCGTATTGTGATGGACTCAATAAAACCGACTCTTGGAATAATCACATCGGGTAAGGCCTACCTCGACGTCATGGAGGCACTGCGTTCACTGGGTATTGATGAGCGAACTGCGAACGACCTTGGCATCAGGGTACTCAAAATCGGTATGCCCTGGCCGCTAGACCCTGAAATTATTCAAGTATTTTCGCGGGGTCTGACCGAAATCTTGGTAGTTGAGGAAAAACGATCTGTCATAGAGGACCAACTGACGTCGCAGCTTTACAATCTTGGTGGAGAGTCACGACCGAAGATATACGGTGAATTTGACCACAGGGGCGAATCCTTGCTGCCCAACACAGGTGAACTCGACCCAGACCTTGTCGCCCGCGCAATTGTCACTCGCCTAGAGAACTTAGGGATACCTCTGTGTGGCACAAATAGTTTAAGTGCAGCTCAACAAGATCTTGGCATCGATATACCAACTAGGACACCGCATTTCTGCTCTGGGTGCCCCCACAACACGTCGACCAAAGTGCCTGAGGGCAGCGTCGCTATGGGAGGGATTGGTTGTCACTATATGGCGACCTGGATGCCTGACAGAGACACTCGAACCTTCACCCAGATGGGAGGCGAAGGAGCAGCGTGGATAGGACAGGCGGCGTTCAGTAAGCGGAAACACGTATTTCAAAACCTCGGTGATGGAACCTATTTTCACTCTGGCAGCCTGGCAATTCGCGCCGCAGTCGCGAGCAAGGTCAACATCACCTACAAGATTCTTTTCAATGAAGCAGTGGCAATGACAGGTGGGCAAGCCATTGATGGCAGTCTGTCTCTCTATGATTTACTACATCAGATTCGTGCTGAGGGTGTAGAACACATCGCAGTCGTTTCGGAGGATGCAGCACCTCGCGATCTGCCATCCTTCGTTGAGGCATGGCAGCGAGCCGATTATGACGAGCTGCAACGTCGATACGCCCAGATAGAGGGCACCTCGATTATCGTCTATCAACAGCTATGTGCGACTGAGAAGCGACGTCGGCAAAAGCGAAAGTTGATATCCCGAGCCAAAAACAAGGTTTATATTCACCCTGAGCTCTGTGAGGGCTGTGGCGACTGCGGGAAGCAGTCAAACTGCCTTTCTATTCAACCACTGGAGACCGAATTAGGCACCAAACGAGTAATTGACCAGCACAGTTGCAATACAGATCTGAGCTGCGTCGAAGGCTTCTGCCCAAGCTTTGTAACTCTGCCAGCAACATCGCTCGACCTCCCAGTCATGGAATCCGAAGTCTCGGTACCGGTTTGTGATCCCCTTCCAGAACCTTCGATTGTTGCCCTTGATCGACCCTGGTGCGGACTGGTCGCTGGCATTGGGGGAACTGGGGTATTGACCGTCAACTCGCTCTTAGCCATGGCGGCACACATAGAGGGCAAGGGCTTTGCTACGATGAATCAAACTGGATTGGCGCAGAAGTATGGATCCGTGGTAAGCCACATCAAGATCGCTCGAGATCAGAGCGATATCCACGCTGTCAGAGTCAAGGACGCGCAGGCTAACCTGCTACTAGGCTGTGATGCTCTTGTGGCATCGCACCCCGATACACTGACTAAGCTAAGCCAGTCATGTCACGCGGTAGTAAATACCAAGACCACGGAAACCCCAGATTTCCTGCACACCGCTGAGGCAACGGCCCCTGCCGGTGAGATTGAGCGACTAATTAAGCAAACTGTCGGTGAGCACAAGGTCGATGCGATAGATGCATCAGCGCTTGCGGTCGCCCTAATGGGAGACGTCATCGCGGTCAACTTGTTCTTGGTTGGTCTAGCCAGTCAACGAGGATTACTACCTATCTCACCTGAGGCGATTGAGCGAGCTATCGAGGTCAACGGCGTCGCGGTTGAACTTAACAAGTCTGCATTCACTTGGGGTCGACGATTCGTTGAGCAACCAGACATAATTTTGAGTCACTTGCCAAAGCCTCAGCCGAGTAAGCTGACGTCACTCGATGAAATCATTGTCGACCGGGAGGCGCGGTTGGTTTGTTATCAATCTGGAGACTATGCGGCTCTTTATGTTCGGCGAATCAGGGCTGTGGAAAGGAGTCTGAGTCATTTAGGGGGAACAGAGGCACTTCTGTGTGATATAGCAAGACAGCTTTATCGCCTGATGGCGCTCAAAGATGAGTATGAAGTTGCTCGAATATTGACCACTGGCGGTAATACCGACGGCATACCTAGGCTTAATCAAGATGGCGTCAATTTTTACTTCGCACCACCGCTACTATCGCGTTGGTGGTCACGTGATGGTAGACCGAAAAAAATTCGGATCGGCGCGTGGGGCAGATTCCCCCTGAGGATGCTCGCGGGACTGAAGTTTATCAGAGGTACAGCCATCGACATCTTCGCTTACACGTATGAGAGACGGGCTGAACAGGCTGATCTCTCAGACTACCTTGCTGACATCGATCTCATCGCTGAAATGACCACCAGCGAATCGATGGACTCAGCGAAGCAACTCGCCGATGCCCCGTCAAAGCTTAAAGGTTATGGACATGTGAGAACTCAAAGCCGCGGGGTATGGCTCGACCAACGAAATCGGTACCGAGCAGAGCTTCAACTGGTACAGGCAGTTCGCGTAAAGGATATAAATCACAGAGGTATTAATGAACACTAGTTTTACCCACCCTGAATTTGCTGATCATGAGCGTGTGCTATTCGTTAATGACAAATCCGCGGGGCTGCAGGCCATTATCGCATTGCATAACACAAAACGGGGTTTTGCAATTGGTGGTTGTAGGATGTGGCCGTATGAAAGCGCTGAGGCGGCCTTTACTGATGTTCTCCGCTTATCTCGCGGTATGACCTATAAAAACGCCCTCGCAGGCATCAGTAGCGGTGGTGGTAAATCCGTCATTATCGGCGACCCGCGAACAGATAAGTCACCAGCCCTGTTCAGAGCGATGGGGACTGCCATTGAGTCACTCGGTGGACGCTATATCGCGGCAGAGGATTCCGGTACCTCACCGGCCGATATGGCGGTCATGGCAGAAGCAACGTCCTATGTTGCAGGCCTTGAATCAGACTCTAATAGTGGTGATCCCTCACCCAGTACGGCCCTGGGTGTTTTCCTTAGCATTCGCGAGGCCGTTAGCTTCCGACTTGGCCGGTCCAATCTAGTTGGGGTGCGCGTGCACATACAGGGTTTGGGCAAAGTGGGCTTTGAACTCGCAAAATTGCTCGTCAGGAGTGGTGCCATAGTTGTTGCCAGCGATATCAACGAAGGTAATTGTCGCCTCGCCCGTGAAGAACTCTGCATACGGACTGTCAGCAATGAAGAATTACTCACCGGGAGCTGTGACGTTTTTGCGCCATGCGCACTTGGCGGAGTGCTGAATGAGTGGTCTATACCAGCGCTCAACGCCACCATCATCGCAGGCGCGGCGAACAATCAACTACTAACCCAAGAGGATCATGTGCGATTGACCAATGCAGGGATTCTGTACTGCCCCGATTACTTGATTAACGCTGGCGGTGTCATCGACGTCTACCAACGCCGACATGGCGGTACGCAAAAAGAGATCGATGCTGGGTTATCAGCCATCGCAGCGCGTCTTTCGTCAATTCTATCGGAGGCCGATTCGCGTTGTATCTCGCCCGGGAAGGTGGCACAGGAGCGCGCCGAGTCGTTAATTAATGGGTCAGAACTAGTTCCCATCCCGACAGCGGTGGCGTAATCACTGCAAGCGAAAGGTGGGGTGGCTGATGGGTCTCGAACCCACTACCTCCGGAGCCACAATCCGGTGCTCTACCTGGTGAGCTACAGCCACCACTGAATGGGCAGTTACCCAAGGGTTTCGGCCGTGGCGATATGACCGAAAAAGTGGTCGGGGAGGAGGGATTCGAACCCCCGACATCCTGCTCCCAAAGCAGGCGCGCTACCAGACTGCGCTACACCCCGAAAAATGCACGATGTTCAACATCTCGCGGGCGGCGAGTCTACAAGGTTTGCGGTCATTGGGTCAATTGCAGAAATCGCCTTTCGCCAACATTTGAATTCTGAAACAATTGCTAAAAAACGGGGGACTTTTTATGCCGGCCACGCTTCTGGATGGAAAACACGTTGCGCAACTGACCGAGGCTAATCTTGCGGAGCGCGTTGCATCGCTCAAAGCGAAGACGGCCGATCGAACTCCTGTCCTCGCCACAATATTAGTGGGCGATGATCCTGCTTCTGCTACCTACGTGAAGATGAAAGCAAATGCGTGTAAGCGCATTGGCATGAGGTCATTGGCAATCGAACTCCCAGCGTCTAGCAAGACCAATGAATTGCTTCGGGAAATCGAGCAACTGAACACTAATCCCGATGTTCATGGCATTTTGCTTCAGCACCCTGTCCCCGCTCACATCGATGAGCGAGCTGCCTTCGATATGATTGCGCTAGAGAAAGACGTCGACGGTGTCACCTGCTTGGGCTTTGGCCGGATGAGCATGGGGGAAGCAGCTTACGGTTGTGCAACGCCACAAGGCATCATGCGGCTGCTGCAACACTATGAGATTGAACTCTCAGGCAAGCACGCCGTTGTCGTAGGAAGAAGTCCAATTCTCGGCAAACCCATGGCCATGATGATGCTTCAGGCAAACGCAACAGTGACTATCTGTCACTCTAGAACACAGAACCTCGAAGCACACATTCGACAAGCCGACGTAATCGTTGGTGCTGTCGGACGACCTGAATTTATTCGCGCTGATTGCATTAAAGACGGTGCGGTCGTTGTTGACGCGGGCTATCACCCGGGCGGAGTCGGTGACATTGAACTTGGCCCATTGGTTGATCGCGTTGCAGCTTACACACCCGTGCCAGGTGGCGTTGGTCCAATGACCATCAATACCTTGATAATGCAAACAGTTGAATCGGGAGAAAAAGCACTCACTTGAATGTAGGCCAATCAGAGGAGCTTAAGTTGCTCTCGAATATTAAGTTTAAGACTGTCATTGCCAACGGCATTGCTTCGCGACTTGCCATGCAAGGCAGCGGTCCGCTGGTTGTTCTATGTCATGGCTGGCCCGAGAGCTGGTATAGCTGGCGCCACCAAATCCCGGCCCTCGCAAAAGCGGGTTATACTGCCGTGGCTTATGATGTGCGCGGCTATGGTGAATCAGACAAACCCCATGCGGTAGAGGCCTATACCCTCAAAGAGCTCGCCGCGGATGTCATCGGCATTAGCGACGCTCTGGGGTTTGATCGATTCATCACGATCGGTCATGACTGGGGCGGTCCCATTGCACTGACGACAGCCCTACTGTACCCAGATCGTGTCTATGCCACGGGTTCGCTCTCAGTCCCCCACTTGACTCGACCACCACTTCCAACTCTCGATTTGTGGCGTGAACTTTACAAGGATCGTTTTTTCTACCAGCTGTACTTCCTGAACGAGGGAATTGCTGAAGCTGAATTTGAAGCTAATTTAGCCGAATCTCTGTTCCTAGTTTATACGGCCATTGATGCTCGAGGTATGGCTCACCAGAGGGCAAATGCGGAAGGCGGATTCGCCGGTATCAAACCTGCTAACGCGAAGTTACTAGACGGTATGACACGCTTTGACAGCTTCCCAGATTGGTTCTCGCAAGATGACTTGGACTACCTCGTATCGCAGTTTAAGCTGAGTGGGAAACGAGGACCCTACAACCGCTACCGCGCGCAAAATTTAGATTGGCACGAACTCGCTCACTTGGATGGTGCGACAATCCGACAACCCGCATTCTTTATCACTGGCGAATTAGATCCCGTCAGTAGCTTCGTTCCCCTCAGCAGTCCATTCATCGATCACGTTCGAAAGAACTACGATAATCTGATTATCGCCCGAGAGTTACCGAATGTGGGTCACTGGACCGCCGAAGAGGCACCTGAAACTGTGAATGAAACAATGTTGGAATTCCTAAAACAGGTACATGCATCGCAGTCGAGTTTGAACCTAGGCTCTGCGCCACGTAGCACCTGATACACCGTCCTCAATGATAATACCCGCGGCTTTGAGTTCATCACGTATCGCGTCGGCTCGTGAGAAATTTTTACTCAGTTTTGCCTCAGCACGGTCGATCAGCATTTGATCTATGAGCTCCGTCGATAAACCATCACCACCAGTATCAAATTTCGACAACCACATCGCGGGATCCTCCGACAGGATTCCCAATACAGCGCCACCAGCCAGTAAAGCCGCTTTTGCTGGGCCCTTATCAGTCTCTGAAGCTTTGTTAAGTGCTTTCGCCAGCTGGTGAAGCTCAGCAATTGCGGCAGGAGTATTCAAATCATCAAGAAGCGCAGTAAAAACCGGTGAAAGGTGAGCCTCTGCTGCCTCGATTGCGATATCTCCCGCATTGCGCAACGCGAGATAAAAACCATCTAAGGTGGATTGTGCGTTATCGAGAAGCTCTTTTGAAAAGTTGAGGGGCGAGCGGTAGTGAGCCGACAGAAGCGCGAACCGAAGGGTTTCCCCCGAGTACTTTTCGAGTAACTCTCGTACGGTCCTCACGTTGCCTAGCGATTTAGACATCTTTTCGCCGTCCATATCGACATAGGCATTGTGCATCCAGGTGCCAACGAAACTACCTTCGTAACCGCAACAACTCTGTGCTCGCTCGTTTTCGTGGTGCGGGAAGATCAGGTCCCTGCCGCCTCCGTGAATGTCAATATTGTCACCCAAATGCTGGTGGATCATGGCTGAGCACTCGAGGTGCCATCCGGGGCGACCCCAACCGTAGTCACTTTCCCAACCGGGATCATCGCCAGTAGACGGTTTCCATAACACAAAGTCACCGGGATGCCGCTTATATGAAGCTACCTCTACACGCGCACCTGCCATCATGTCCTCGAGGTTACGGCCACTTAACGCACCATAATCGTCCATCGAGGTAACGTCGAAGAGCACGTGCCCCTCAGACACGTAAGCATGTCCACGATCGATCAGTCGTGCGGCAAGATCCAACATCCCCTCTACATGCTCTGTCGCCTGTGGCTCGATTGAGGGATCGAGATTGTTCAGGGCCGCCATGTCTTGGCGAAACTTGTCAGTGAACTCCTGAGTTAGCGTCATGATATCGGTGCCACGCTCACGTGCTGCAACAATAATCTTGTCGTCTATGTCCGTAATGTTACGGGCATAAGTCACCTTAGGATACAACGCTTGCAGCACCCGAAATAACGTATCGAAAACCACTACCGGCCGCGCGTTTCCAATGTGGACGAGGTTATAGACCGTGGGACCGCAGACGTACATTCGGATGTGGTGAGGATCGATGGCTTTGAAGACGGATTTTCCTCCGCCTGCGCTGTTAGTGAGGAGTAGTTCAGTCATTACTAATCCGCGTATCACGCAGCCCAATAACTCTATTAAACACAGGCTTCCCGCCAGTATGGTCAAACCTATCAGCCACAAAGTAGCCCACACGTTCAAATTGGAACCGATCCTCAGGATCTGCCGAGGCGAGGGATGCTTCAATAATCGCTTGGCCGACAACAAGCGACGCCGGATTGATCACATCATCCATATTGTCTGCTGTTGATGGATCTTCCACGGTGAAAAGACGATCGTAGCTTCTAATTTCTGCGAGAATTCCTGTCGTAGCATCGACCCAATGAATGACGCCCTTAGCCTTCACACCATCATCTGGGTCTTCACCTAGAGTCTGAGGTACTATCGATGCATAAACCGTGGTCACCTCGCCGTCAGCATCGACATCGCATCGATCTGCTTCGATGACGTAACTACCACGCAAACGGACCCGCTTCCCTAAAACCAGTCGTTTGAATTTCTTATTAGCCTCCTGTCGGAAGTCATCTTTATCAATCCAGATCTTAGGTCCAAAGTGAACCTCGCGCTTACCCAAAGTGTTATCTGCAGGGTGATTTGCCAACATCAATACCTCAGGCGCTTCGAGGTTGCTGATCTGAAGCTTGATTGGGTTCAATACAGCCATGGCACGTGGCGCGGTCACATTGAGATCATTGCGGACCGCACTTTCGAGCATAGCAACATCGACCACACCATCAGAACGTGATGTTCCTACCTCCTCGCAAAAATGCCGCAACGCCGACGGTGTGTAGCCGCGCCGACGCATCCCGGCAATGGTTGGCATGCGAGGATCATCCCAGCCGCTGACGACACCCGAATCAACGAGAAGCTTCAGCTTTCGCTTACTGGTGACCGTAAAGTTGACGTTCAAGCGGGCAAATTCGTATTGCCGTGGTCTGGAGGGCACCGGTAGATTGTCAATAAACCAGTCATACAGTGGCTTATGATCCTCAAACTCAAGCGTACATATAGAATGCGAAATGCCTTCAATCGCATCTTCCTGTCCGTGCGCAAAATCATAAGTGGGATAGATAACCCACTCATCGCCCGTTTGGTGATGCGCTACTCGGCGTATTCGATAAAGCGTTGGATCCCGTAAGTTGATGTTCGGAGATGCTGTATCAATTTTGGCGCGCAGTACCCGCGAGCCATCCTCAAACTCACCCGCTTTCATTGCAGCGAAAAGAGCATGATTCTCGGCGATCGACCGATTCCTGTACGGGCTATTTTTACCCGGTGATGTCAATGTGCCTCGGTAGTCACGTGCCTCGTCTGCGCTCAAGTCACAAACGTAAGCCTTGCCTTCATCTATGAGGTGAAGAGCCCACTCAAAAAACTGCTGGAAATAACTTGATGCATAACGTGCCTCACCGTCCCACTCGTAGCCCAGCCATTTCACGTCCGCCTTAATGGCATCAATGAAGACTTGGCTCTCCTTTTCGGGGTTGGTGTCATCAAAGCGCAGATTACAAACCCCACCATACTGCTCGGCCAGTCCAAAATTAACGGTAATCGACTTTGCGTGGCCAATATGTAAGAAACCGTTGGGCTCGGGCGGAAAACGAGTTACGACTCTATCCACAACCCCAGCGTCCAGATCACTCTGAATTTGAGTCCGTAGAAAGTTACTGCGAGGTTCTGTGTCCATTCGACGCCCTTGATATACAGATGCGAGTTTACCAAGCGAAACCGGTCACGTCAGTTTCCAACAACGGTGACAGCCTGGTAGTAATTTACTCGAATGCACAAGGCTGACCTTGTATCATTCCCTCTTTCTCACTAAAGGCAGTATTAACCATGGCGATGACTCGCGTATTAATGAAAACGCTTCTCGGCGATATGACTTTGGAGCTGGATGCCGATAAAGCGCCAGTCACCGTCGCAAATTTCGTCGAGTACGCTCAAAGCGGGCACTACGACGGCACTATATTCCATCGAGTGATTAACAACTTTATGTTGCAAGGCGGTGGTTTTGATACCGACATGCATCAGAAAGGCACTAACGCGCCCATTCAAAATGAAGCCAATAATGGCTTGAAGAACGACCGCGGCACCATCGCCATGGCCCGTACAATGGATCCTCACTCTGCGACCGCGCAATTTTTTATCAATGTCTCAGACAATGACTTCTTGAACTTCTCAGGTGAGAACATGCAGGGCTGGGGCTATGCGGTATTTGGTCGCGTCATTGAGGGCGAGGAGGTACTTGACAAGATCCGCGTTGTCCCAACCGGCAGTCAGGCAGGTCACCAAGACG
>Ga0160423_10001932_pt1 | contig 17332 bp, 15 predicted proteins | sample CRUFie14St8metaG_FD_108191 | JGI IMG/M metagenome (GOLD analysis project Ga0160423, IMG submission 108191) | Marine microbial communities from the Costa Rica Dome - CRUD Field 142mm St8 metaG | ecosystem: Environmental > Aquatic > Marine > Oceanic > Photic zone | place: Costa Rica: the Eastern... | reverse complement strand
TTTGGGGGTGACGGTTTAATTTATTTTAATCCAGATACTACAACAATACAAGTATCATAATGTCTAGTGTATCTACAATAAATAATATATCAATTGATAATATCTCAAAAATAGATAATGTAGCAATTTCTTCAATATCTGCAATTGATGGAATCTCAACACCTGCAGATAATCAATTAGCTCTTTTTGATTTTGAAGACCAAACAACCCAAGAAAGCCAAAATGCTATTTGGTCTCCTTCAAATACAGCTGCAAATTGGGTAAATGGAGTATCAGCTGTAACAGATGCAGAAGGCGCAACAGGTACAAATTGGGGAAAAACAGCAGGATTACAAGTTAGAGGATGGAATTGTGGACAAGATACTACTGGTTCAAGTGGTACTGGTCCTAATGGAGGTGTTAATCCTGCAGATGGAACTCATGATCAGAGTTCAGATGGAGATAGATATATTTATTGTGAAGCTACAACAGGTACAGGAGGTGTTGGGAGTAGTTTAACTGCAGCTAACAGAACTTGGGTTACAAGAACACGAGGTTATAATTTTTCTACTACAATGAGTAATACTTCACTTAATTTAAATTTAAAATTTTGGTTACATGCTTTTGGAAGTCAAATAGGAGACTTATTTATATACATTGACACAAATACTGCTTCAAACCACTCAACCGCAACTTTAATTCAAAGTTACACATCATTTTCAGGTTTTAGCGCTAATTCATCAGTATGGCAACAACAAACAGTAAGTTTAAATAGTTATAGAGCTGTAGATGCTACTCATTATATTTATTTTGTATATGAAGGAGCAACAGGTTTTAGAGCAGATTTAGCGGTAGATCATGTTGAATTAAGAGAAACTAGTTAATATGGAAAAAGTATTTTATATTCATGATAAATGTAAAGGTGAAATGTTAAAAGGTACTTATAAATGTACTACAAAAGACTATGAAGTACAAGATAATGAAGGTAATTTAGTTTTTACTAAAATAAGTAATCATGAAATACCAGAAAATGATGAAGAAATTAATACTACTGCAAACATTGTATATTGTACTTCTTGTAGTTATGCAGTAGAAACAGATACTATAAATTATGATGTAGAAATTACAGGTTCGTCACCAGATAATAATATAAATTACCGTATACGATATATAAAATAAAATAATATGCCAACAATAGATTTATTTAGAACAGACGGTGTTTCATCAACGGGTACTGTTATATCTGGTCAAAATATAAACGCAGATGACGGTAGTTTAGCTGTATTTGCTATAGGATCATCTACAACTTTTAATATAGATGATTTAAGTTCTACTAGTGAAGGAGATTTAACTAATGTAATTGGTACTATTGATAAAGTACAACTATCAGCTGAAGGAGTTGGGCAAGATAGTAGTACTAATGTTTTCGTTTCTGCAGGATTAGAAAAACCCGATGGTTCTAATTTTAATGGATATAGAGTAAGTTCTTTACCTATATTTGGTGACGATCCAGATAATCCTACCTCAATGGTTTTTAATGCTACAACCACTAGTGATGGAACTAATCCTTTTACTATAAGTGATCTTAATGATGCTAGAATATTTTTTTCACCTGCAGTAAGATTAAGTGGTACATCTAGTTTTATAGGAATAGATTTTGTTAAATTAACAGTAACTTACACTGAAAAAGAAGCTGATCCCGTTCCTGATAGAAATTTAAAGTTTTTTAGATTAAATGGGGGTAATTTAAAAATAAAAGGAGGTAATTTAAAAATCTAAATAAAATATGGCTATAAAAATTAAACATATAGATCCTAAAATAACAGATTTTAGCCCTAATGATATTATTATTAATATTAAAACAGGAGACATATTTTATAAATCAGAAAAAGCTTTATTTAAATTAAAAGGAGATAATTTAAATACTCTTACTGATACTATTAGTTTTAATGCTAATATATCTGCATCTAAAGGTTTTTTTACGGGTCCTACTTTAGGAGATATGGTAATAGGATCTCAAAATAGTGATGCTTTTGAAGTTGGAGGAAAAACAATAGAAGTTAAAGGTTCTGTAGAACCTACACTTTCTTCAGAACCCCAGTATGATTTAGGTAGCCTTGAAAGACCTTGGAGAGATATATTTGTAAGTGAAGGTTCTTTTAAATTTGTAAAAAAAGATAAGGGTATAGGGTTTTCTAAAATTGGAACTACATTTATAGTAGGAGATTATAAATTTGAAAATACAAAAACATTTTCAACTTTTAATAAAAAAAATGTTGATGATTTAAAAGAAGGAAAATCAATTTCAGGTTCAGGAGATTTACGAGTTACAGGTAAAGCAAGAATTGAGAATCAATTATTAGTAAATTCAGGAATTAATTTACTAGCCGGTGGTATAACTGGATCTATAGATGGTGGGTCTTTTTAATTACTATATATGTATATAAAAATATAAGTTATGGCTATAAAACAAAAAGCACCTTCACATCAAGAAATAAAAACATCTCCACAATCATTTTCTCAACAAGAACTTGAAGAAATAAAAAATTTAAGAGATAAACTTAATACTTTATCTTTTCAATTTGGTCAACTACATATTCAAAAACTTAAATTAGAAGAACAAGAAAATAATTTTAAAGAACAATTAAAATCTTTAGAAAAACAAGAATCTATTTTAGCTAAAAAACTAACTAATAAATACGGTAAAGGAAGTATTGATTTAGAAACAGGAACTTTTACCCCTATAAATTAGTTTTATAATATTTTTTTATATTTATTAGTAGTTAAGTTTTATACTTAATTATTTATTTTAGGTTGGTTTACAGTCTTTTTTCATATTTATATGGGAACAACCAACAGATATAACTTTATAAAAATATAATATAAGATGGCAGAACAAATAATCTCACCAGGTGTTTTTACAAGAGAAAATGATTTATCCTTTTTACCCGCAGGAGTTCAAGCAATTGGTGCCGCAGTAATAGGACCTACAATAAAAGGACCTGCATTTATACCTACAGTAATAAGAAGTTTTTCAGAATATGAAAGACTATTTGGATCTTTAAGTGAAAAAACATTTGTACCACAAACAGTTAGAGAATACTTAAGAAATGCAGGATCAGTAACTGTATGTAGAGTATTAGCAGGAGGAGGATATAATTTTACATCAACAACTTCACCTGCTTATATAGTTGCAGGGAAAGCAGGAGTTGGAGGTTCGGCAATTGAAGAAGGATTTGCAGTTGATGCATATCTTCCAGCTTCAGCATCTTTAATTGCTACTATTTTTAGATCTAAAAATACATCAGATACAGATTTAGGTCAATCTAGAATTGAATCTGGATCTCTTTTAACTGGTAGTCTTGCTAGTGGACCTTTTAACATAATTTTAAGTGGTTCTGATAGTAACCCATCTGCTACTCCTATTTCAGCATCTTTTGTTCCATCTAGAACAGATTATTTACCTAATAGATTAGGTTTTACTCCTGATAATAGTAAAGATAGTGTTAATACATTTGGTGGTGATCCAGGGTATATTTACTTAAATTTTAAAAATTTACAACAATCAATGCAAAATGGAACTGTTGCATCAACACCTATGGTTCCTTATAGTGGATCTGCTGGTTATTCTTTATTAGGAAATGATGCTATTATAACAGTAGCAAAAGCTACTTCTACTCATAATTACACAGGTAGTGCAGGAGAAGAAGGTTATCAGTCAGCTGCTACTCCTTTTATTACATCTCAATTATTAGGAGAACCTGTAAGTAATCTTCCTGCAGAAAAAACAGTAAAAAATTTATTTAAATTTCATACATTAGCTCATGGTACTACTTGTAATACAGATTATAAAGTTTCAGTTCAAAATTTAAGAGAAGTTAATGATATTGATGGTGAAGAACAATATTCAACATTTTCTATAATCATAAGAAAATATAATGATACAGATAAAAATCCTATTATTTTAGAAACATATAATAACTTAAATTTAAATCCTGATTCTCCTAATTATATAGCAAGAAGAATTGGAGACAGATATCCTCAGTATAATGATACTTTAGGTAAAGTAGAAATGTTAGGTAATTATTCTAATATTTCTAATTTAGTAAGAGTAGAAATGGATGCAGCTGTAGATGCTAAAGCAACTTCACCTAAATTAATGCCAAAAGGATTTGCTCCTTTAACAGATCCTATTCCTACTTCAGGAGGAAAACTTGTAAATGTACAAAATTTTAATATAGGAAGTAATTTACATTTATTATTCCCTTCTTGTAGTTATGAAGTAACTCAATCATTAGGTTCAAGTAATGTATATAGTTCTAAAGGATATTTAGGATGGAAATTTCAAGAAAAACAATCAGATAATAACAATTGGATAAAACCAATACCTTCTACAGATGCAGGAACTAATATTGCAGGTAGATTTAATGTAGATAGTGGATTTGGTCATGCAGATTCGAGTTTATATACATTATCTTTAAGTGCATCTATTGATGTAACTGGAACAAACGGACCAGCACCTAGCCAACTTAAATTTTCAGTTCCTTTTCAAGGAGGTAATGATGGTATAGCACCACATACTCCTATATTTACAGGGGCTGAAAGTAGTGTACATGGCAATTATAGTAATGGTGATAATTTATATGGATTTGATTTAAGTGAAACAGGTAAAGCAGGATTTAAAGGATATAAAAAAGCAATAGATATTCTTTCAAATCAAGATGAATATGATATTAATATGTTATCTTTACCAGGTGTTATTCATCAAATACATCCACTAGTTACAAATGCAGGTATTGATATGGTAGAAGAAAGAGGAGATGCATTTTTTGTAATGGATTTATCTGTAAAAGATTCATCAGTAAATCAAGCAGTAAATCAAGTAAGTGGTTTAGACACCAACTATGCTGCTGTTTATTATCCATGGGTTAAAGTACTTGATACTTCAATAAATAAACCAGTATTTGTACCACCATCGGTAATTGTACCAGGAGCAATAGCAGCTTCAGACAGAATAGGAGCTGAATGGTTCGCACCTGCAGGTTTAAATAGAGGTATTTTAGGTAATGTATTAGAAGCTAAAATAAGATTAAATCAAGCAGAAAGAGATGTATTATATGATAATAAAATTAATCCAATAGCAACATTCCCACAAACAGGAGTTTGTATTTGGGGTCAGAAAACATTACAAGAAAGACCAACAGCATTAGATAGAATTAATGTTAGAAGATTATTAATTAATCTTAAGAAATTTATTGCAAGTTCTTCTAGATTCTTAGTATTTGAACAAAACACTATAGATACAAGAGATAGATTCTTAAATATTGTAAACCCATATTTAGAAACAGTTCAACAACAACAAGGATTATTTGCATTTAGAGTTCAAATGGATGAAAGTAATAATACACCTAATGTAATAGATAGAAATCAATTAGTAGGAGCAATTTTCTTACAACCTGCTAAAACAGCTGAATTTATAGTACTAGACTTTAACGTGTTACCAACAGGAGCTACATTTGATGGAGGAGGTAGTACAGGTGCTGGAGGAGGCGGTGGCGGAGGCTACTAAAAAGTAAAAAAAATATATATTTATAACAGAATAAAATAAAAAAATAAAATGGCAATATTAAATTCAACTCAAATGTTCTTTACCGCTTTTGAACCTAAATTACAAAATAGGTTCTTAATGAACATTGATGGTATAGACGCTTATCTTATTAAAAAGATAGATAGACCTCAAATTTCATTTCAAGAAATAGTACTTGATCATATCAATACTAAAAGAAAAATTAAAGGTAAAGCTAATTGGGAAAACATTAGTTGTGAATTATATGACCCAGTAACACCATCAGGTGCACAAGCAGTAATGGAATGGGTTAGATTATCACATGAATCAGTAACAGGTAGAGATGGTTATTCAGATTTCTATAAAAAAGATATTAGAATTAAAACCTTAGGTCCTGTAGGTGATGTAGTTGAAGAATGGATCCTAAAAGGAGCATATTGTCAAAATGCTAACTTTGGTAGTATGGATTGGTCTTCATCTGAACCAGTTAATATAACTATGAACATAGTAATGGATTACGCTATATTAAATTTCTAAAAATGAAAAGTAAACAAATTAAATCAATTATAAAGGAAGCTATAAAGTCTTTAAAAAAACAAAAATTAAACGAGCAAAACGAATCTGGTGAAAACATAACAGACATAAATTTTACTAATTCCAGTAACTGTAATGGTCAACAATTTATGCCTAGTCAGGGGGGATCATCTAATAACCTAGGATTAGCTATGAATTCAGGAACATGGTATCAAGGAATGATACAGTATACTAATGAGAATAACTTAAATTTTACAGATATTGCTTTTGCAGCAGGATCGCAAAATGCGTTCGACACTGATGCTGCTAATGCATGTATACCTGGATTAGCTTTTGCAAATCAAGTAAATATGAGTGGTACTGGTGGTTCTACTTGGAGATTTACTTCACCTTTTAAATTAACCTTTACGGATGTTAATGCTGTTTCTGGTTATGTATTTCCTCATGCTATGGTTAATAGTTGGGAAGATATTGTTAATGCAGTAACTGGCCAAACTGAACTCCAATATACACCTTTAAATCCAGATGCAATACCAATACCATTAGGAGGTGAAGTTGAAGGATATTTAAGTGGTTTTCCATTAAGTGTATCAGAAGTTGGTAATCCATCTGATTTTGTTGCAAATTTAGTATATGGAGGTGTTCTTCCTCAGGGTCAAATGGTAGGCTTAATGCAGCGGGGAGTAGAAGAATGTAATTGTCCTTCACCAACAGAAAATTTTGCTGTTGACTGTTATAGCGAACAATATACATTAAACAGTGATATTCCAGGAGATGGAAATTCTTCAAACTTTTATTATACTACTGTTGGTATACAAAATGCACTTCAGGTCCCTGGTAGTACATATTTAACTCCAGAATTCTTAGATAATGAGTGTCCTAATGGAGCCGTAGATACTAGTAATTTTGGTTATATGGATTTATTTGGTAGCTATTTTCAAGGTACACCAAATCAATTTTATTGTGTTTGTTACAATGAAATAATGGATATTTTACAAGGTATTAATCGTCATTCATGTGGAGTAGATGGTGTATGTACACCAGATGAAGAGGGACCATTTTTATCATTAGAAGATTGTGCCGCATCAGGATGTGCTGTTGTTGAAGATGGAGAATTACTTTCTGATCCAGAAGACTTAAATTGTACTAATTTTGGTAGCTCACTATTTAGTGATGCTGATAGAGCAGTAGTTTGTTACGCATGTAGCCAAGGAAATATTCCTTCACAGTTAGCTCAATTATGTATGTGTTGTCCTTCACAAAAACCATCTGGTGTACCACCTATGGATGATAGAAAATTGAAAATGTCCTTAGATGCATTAGTAAAAAAAGTAGAAAATATGAAAAAAGGAGATATGATGAAAAGAGGAGATATGATGTCTAAAAAACCAACAAATATAAATCCTGTAAAAATGGCTCCTCAACAAAAAAGAATGATGAGAGAACAAGTAGAAAGAATGCAAAAATTAGCAGGAATTAAAAATAAAAAATAATTAATATTTTTATAAAATAAAGCGCCTTTTTGGCGCTTTTTTTATTTCTGCATATATGTATATCTGAACTAGTTTTAATAAATAACGTTATGGAAAAAAAACAAAACCAATTTCCCGCAGAGGAAGTTACCCTACCTTCAAAAGGTTTACTTTATCCTAAAGATTCTCCATTAAGAAAAGGAATTATTGAAATGAAATATATGACTGCCCGTGAGGAAGACATATTAACTAATCCTAACTTAATAGAAAATGGTACAGTAATAGATAAATTACTAGAATCACTCATAGTAACTCCCATAGACTATAACACATTACTAACAGGTGATAAAGATGCAGTTTTAATAGCTGCTCGTGTTTTAGGTTATGGTAACGAATATTCTTTTACATATAGAGGAGAAGAAATTACTATTGATTTAAATGATATTAAAGATAAACCATTAGATGAATCTTTAATAGTAGATGGTAAAAATGAATTTTCTTTTACATTACCTACATCTAAAAAAAATATAACATTTAAATTTTTAACTCATGGTGATGAACAAGCTATTGATAGAGAATTAAAAGGAGCTAAAAAAATTAATAAAAATGCTTCTAATGACTTAACCACTAGACTGAAACATATAATTACCTCAATAGATGGTGATTACGAGAAAAAAACTATTAGAGAATATGTAGATTCTGAGTTTTTAGCGAGAGATGCAAGAGAGTTAAGAAAATATATTAAAAAAATCCAGCCGAGTGTCGACTTATCATATGATTATGAAGACCAGAGAGGTAATATCACTACAATTGATATCCCTGTTGGTATTAACTTTTTTTGGCCTGACGCCACAGTATAGGAAAATTATATTTGACCAAGTGCATGACCTAGTATTCCATGGTGGTGGTGGATTTCAATATTACGATGTCTATAATATGCCTATTTGGTTAAGAATTTTCCACATTAAGAAGATTAGTGATTATAATAAAAAAGAAAATGAAAAATTAGAAAAAGCTCAAAAGAAACAATCTAACCAAAATCCAACTTTTGGGCCTAATATTAATCCAAATCCATCTTCTACTTATAATTTTAAAAAGTAAGGCAGCAATGCCTTTCTTTTTTTTTATATTTATTACCGTATAATCTAATATTACAATGGTTAAAAAAAGAGATTTAGAAAACGAACAACGACTTATTGGTTTAAGTGCCGAAAGTGCTGAAAAACTAGCAGAAGGTTTTAAAGCATCAGCAGAAGTTTTAAAGGATGTTCTTGAATCTTTACAAGAAGTAACAGAAGAAATAGAAAATAGCAAATCAGAAGCAGACATACTTTTTGATAATGTAAAAGCAGGTGGAAATATAGTAAAAGGATTAACAGATGGTTTAAGTAAAATGGCTAAAAAATTAGATGAATCAGGAACTTTATCTAATTTACTTAAAGGAAATTTTAAAGAAGTATTTAATTTTACTAATATGGCCGCTTTAGGATCAGCAGCTTTTGCAAATACTCTTATCCGGGGAGTTATAGAATTAGATAAATTACAAACAGCTTTTAATAAACAATTTGGATTAACAGATGCAACAGCAAATAGACTTCAACAGCGTTTTGGTGACATAGCAAGAGCATCTGGAAGGACTTCTATAAATTTTCTTGATATTTCTAAAGCTGTTACAGATATATCCACAGCAACAGGAATATTAGCTACAGGATTAAGAGATGATGTTATAGGAGAAGCAGCAGAATTACAAAAACTTTTAGGTTTATCAGCCGATCAAACAGCTAGATTAGCTTTTAATGCACAAGTAACAGGTCAAAATGCAAAAGAACAAACTGAAGCTATAGCTGCAGGAGCACTTGCAGCTGAAAGATCACTAGGAGTAAATCTAGATATAAGTGCAGCATTTAAATCAGCAGCAAGCACAACAGGGTTAATAAGAGCTAATTTAGGTAGAAACCTTGAAACAATAACAAGAACAGTAGCTAAAGCTCAAGCATTTGGTTTAACTCTTGAAGACTTAGCAGGTATTAGTAGTAATTTATTAGATTTTCAATCTTCTATTGAAGCTGAATTAACAGCAGAATTATTTATAGGTAGACAACTTAATTTAGAAAAAGCTAGGTTATTAGCTCTAACAGGAGATTATGAAGGAGTACAAAGTGAAATAGTAAAACAATTAGGAAGTGAATCTGAATTTCTAGCAATGAATGTTTTACAAAAAGAAAAATTTGCCGCCGCTTTAGGAATGAGTGCAGATCAATTATCTAATATGATTTTTAAACAGACTGATTTAAATTCACTAATAGAGCAAGCTGAAGCTAGAGGCCAAACCCAATTAGTAAATCAATTAAAACAACGAGATTTAGCAGCACAATTTAATGATATAGTACAAAAAATTCAATTAGCTTTTATAGATATAGCAGGTGGTCCTATAGGAAATTTAGCTTCAATGTTATCAGAAATAGCTCAAATGTCAGAAGTTGTGTATGGAGCATTTGGTTTAATAGCTGTTTTAAAATTTACTAGTCTTGTAAATTCAATAAGAATGATAGGACTAATGTTTCAAAGAGCAGGATATAAAGCAGCAATATTTGGAGCAATGACAAATCCTCTTAAAGCAGGATTAGGTTTATTAGCTGCAGGTGCAGCAATAGCAGGATTATCAGCTTTATTTTCAAAAGGTGATGCTGAAGCAGCAAAAGTACCAGAAAAAAGTTTTGCTGATTTAGGTGCTGAAGAAATGGTAACTCTTGAAAAAGGTACTGCTAGATTTCATCCTGGTGAATCATTAGTTAGAACAGAAAATTTTGGTAAAATGAATGATACCTTAAATGAAATCAATAATTCAATTAAACAACAAAAACTTTCTTTTGTAGTGGAAACACACCATGCAACAAGATATAGATAAGTTATATTTATAATAAACAATTAATAACTAATAAAATAAAATATTATGGCATTAATAGATAAAAAATCAAGATTTGATAGAAATAATTTAGGTGAAGAAGGAGGTACTGTGGGAACTAACCCACCAATTGACGGACAATTTTTTACAGATGGTGGAACTTCTAATTCTCCCTTTAATTCACCTGACCATATGATAGATTTACTAAATAAATCAGTAACTACTAAAACTGGAAATTATTATAAACCAGTTCCTCATAGTGCTAATTTTCAAGATTTACCTATTGATATGGTTAATTCAGGCCCTACAAAATACGAAGATAATTTACCATCATAAAATATGGCATTACTTGATTTACTTAAAGATCCTGATGCTTATAAATTTAATTCTAAGCAAAGAAATTATTTACCTAATACAACAGGTGGATATGGTCCTTTATTAGGTAGAAGAGTTACATTTGATGTAACAAATGAAAATGCAAACCCCAGTTTTGAACATGGTATAGATCATTTTTCTAGTAATTCAGAAGATATTTTTGCAAGAGGAGGAATGCAAGTAGGAGATGATAGAAGACAATTAGATGCAGATAGAATATCTGAATTTTTTAAAACTCCTATAGGTGAACGATTTATTGCAAAACAAGTTACCCTTCAAACATTAAATAAAACTCCACAATTTTTATATAATTTAGGATTAAATACATTACAGTCAGCAAGACTTGCAGGACTATCTAATGTTCAAAGAGGAGGTATATTATCTGTAGGGGGTTTTGATGTAGCAGAAGCTTTAGGAACACAAGTTGATTATTTATCATTAAAAAAATTTGATAAAGAAGATGTTCAAACAGATGAAAAAGGTAATATTTTACAACAACTTGGTAGTATATTTAAGGGAGGTAAAGGTGGATTACTTAAAGAAAATAATTATAATTTAGGTGATCCTGGAAAAAAAGCATCAATTAATAATTTTAAAGATTTAGTAAAATCAATTAATCCTTTTGCTGCAGATGAAGGATATGATGTTAAAATTAGTTCAAAAATAGATAAATTAAATGCTTTACCTATTATGAAAGACACTGATGACACACCTGCTTTAACTCAAGAATTAGAAAGAGCAGCTAGAGATTTTGTTCCTTTTAGGTTTGAAGTTAGAACATATGATGAAAAACCTAATCATATTATAGCATTTAGGGCTTTTTTAGATAGTTTAGATGATAGCTATAATGCTAGTCATAATGAAATAAAATATAATGGTAGAGGAGAAAAATTTTACACATATGATAGTTTTGATAGAAAAATAAGTTTAGGTTTTAAAATAGCTGCTCAATCAAGACATGAAATGAAACCTTTATATCAAAAATTAAATTACTTAGCAGCACAAACAGCACCCAATTATTCTGAAACATCTGGAAGAATTAGAACTCCTTATACTTATTTAACTTTAGGGAATTGGTTTAATAGATTACCAGGTTTAATAACTCAAGTAGGTTTAAAATGGTCAAAAGAATATCCATGGGAAATAGCGTTAGATAAAAATAATGGTGAAGGTAAAGATAAAGACATGTTTATTTTACCACATGTACTAGATGTTAGTGTTAGTTTCCAACCAATCCACACATTTACTCCACGTAATTCTATATCTGCTCCATTCTTAGGAATAGATGGAGGAGCTGGTGATCCTTTGAATTGGATAGAAGAGGCATCTAATAAAGTACCATCAATAAACGATGCAGAAGAATCAAATAAATTTTTAGATAAATTAGCTAAAGGTATAGGTAACCTTAGACAAGATTAATATAAACTATGGCGAATAGATTAGACAATATAAAATTAAAATTAACATCTGAAAGAAAAAGATATTATAAATCTTTAAGATATCCCGAAATTCCTTTATCAATAAATGACACATATGTAATAACAACTGTTGGTGATAGACTTGACTCTATAGCTTATCAGTTTTACAATGATGTAAGATTATGGTGGGTAATAGCTACAGCTAACCCCAATAAAATTAGAAGAGATAGCTATAATTTAAAACCTAATTTAGAAATTAGAATACCTAGTAATATTAGAGCAATAGTAAAATCTTTTGAAGAACTAAATCGATAAGTTATGTCTACAATTAAAGGAATATTTGAACCTTTTAACAAATATGTTACAGATCAATTAAAATTAAGAAGAGAAATACTTGTTAATCAAAGGGAGATTATTGATAAAAATTCTACTCAAGAAAAAACTCCAATACCTGCAACTAAATTAAATCTTTCAATTGATTATATTAAAAAAAATTTTACAGGAGGACTACTATTGGAGGATGTAGTTATAACAGACGATAGAGAACCATTTAATCTTGCTCAACGTCACGAACTTTTTTATACTTACACAACTGAAAAACAATGCACTATAAGAATGGCTTCAGGAGTAAATGTAAAAAAAGAAAATAATATTTTAAGAGAAGGATATGAAAAAAATAACCTAACTGGAAATGGTTTAGCAAGACAATATATATTAGAAGGAGGAACTCAATTTTATGGTAAAAAAGGAGAATTTGGAGGAACTAGAGAAGGATTCCCAGAGGGTATTGAAGATCCTAGTAAAGGTTATTCTTATGGAGATAGTAATATTAGAGCAAATGCTCAAGATGGTTTTGGTGATGTACCCATGCCAGGTATTATAGATGCTGAAGTAGACACTAAATCAGAGGATGGTTCTCTTAGAGAAGCTCGAATTAGTTTTATTTGTTATAATAAAGCACAACTAGAAGTACTTGAATTATTATATATGAGACCAGGTTATCCTATTTTATTAGAATGGGGTTGGGTTCCTTATATAAATAATTCTCTAGAAGTTGAACAAAATAGTTTTTCTATGTTAACTGAATTCTTTGATCAAAATTCAAATTTAAATACTATAAATAGTAAAATTAGAGAACAAAAGATAAAATCAGGAGGAAATTATGATGGTTTTGTAGGATTTTGTAAAAATTTTGCATTTAAAGCAAGAGAAGATGGAGGTTATGATTGTACAACAGAAATAATAGCTCATGGTGAAATATTAGAATCACTAAAAGCTGCTACATTTAGTGTTCCTAAATTACAAACTGGTCAAGATTTTAAAGCACTTAATCTAGGAACAGAAGAAGAAAGTAAATATGTAAGAATAGAAAATGAAATAGAAGTTGTAGATAAACTTTTATATCATTTAAGATCTATAAAATCAAATCTTGATAAAGCAGGATATAAGGCTGCTTTAACTTATGTAGGTACTCAATTTGAAAAGCATGACGGTATAGGTCAAACAATAATATATAATCTAGCAGCAGTACCCGAAACTAAAAATGGTAAATCAAAAGAAGAAGTAATCAGAATATATTCAGAAATGGAGGGATGTATAATTACGGAAAATAAAAAATTTGCTATTTGTGATGGTAAATATGCTCTAGAAATGAATAATGTTATACCTGTAGATAGAGAAGATTCTCTATTTAGAGAAGCTAGTATTTTTTATAAATGGGATGAATATGATGAAACAGGTTTATATGCTAGTGGCGTAGAAGGTGTTATGCAAAACTTAGAACTTACAGGTAACGAAGTGGCTTTTGCACGAAGACAGTATGCATATTATGAAGATACTGAGGGTAAAATAATACCTATTAATGATCTTAATCAACAATATTTAGCTTATGAAGAGGCTTTTGATGATATTAAAAAATTAGTATCTGATGTAGCAAAAGTTCCTATAAGTAAATTAGACGAGCAACTTCAAGCATATGAACAAATTCCTAGGAAAAGTTTGTTAGGGCCCCAAGGTGGAAACACGTTTTATGATCGAACTAAATATGACGCTGCTAAACATAGAGAAACTATGAGAGACCTTGAAGACGCAGGAGTATCATCTATATTTGAAGGCACTATATTAAAAGAATTTTCATCAGTAAATGAATCAAGTGAAGATTCAGGTTTTAGAAAAAAAATATTTGTTAGATGGGATTTAATATGTCAGATTATGAATAGACTTGTTATTCCTGAATACAAAGATGGGTCTCCTTTAACAGAATTAACTTATTTAACTAAAAATTCACCTACATATTCAAAAAAAGAATCAAAAAATAAAATTACTAGAAAAGATTCAAAAGGTAACACAATAAAATCTTATTATTTAACATATGCTGTAGATGATACTAGTGTACAATTTCCTTTTGATGACTTAGGTTTTAATGATGTATTTCTTAGAGCTTTAGAAAAATATGAAAAACAATCAAAGGGAAATACAGCAGTTGTTTCAGAAATAGCTGATTTATTAGGTGATGAAAATTATGACTTATTTAAAGAAACATATGGAGAAAGTTCTGAAATAAATTTTACAAATAGAACAATAAATTTTCCTCCTATATTAGGTAGAAGCTTTGATAGAAATGTATGCTTAATGCCTCATCAAATCCCCCAAATGACAGAAGCACAAGATAATGTTTTTGATAAAAATTATCTTACACATAAAAATTTTACTTCTTATACAAATGTATATGCACAATCTAATGCCATAGGACATGTTTATTTTAATTTAGATTATATAATTAATCAATACGAACAATTAGCCCTAGAAGAATTCAAAACTACAGATTCTTTAGGTGAAGAAAGAACTAAAAGAAGATTAAAAAAATCATTTAGTTTACATGATTGGATAACCACTATTTGGAATGGAGTAAATGATGCTTGTGGAGGATATTATGATTTTGGATTACATACAGAACATGAAAGACCTAATGTTGCTAGAATTATAGATTTTACTATGAGTGGAAATTCAAGTGATATTCCAAATTTTCAAGACAGAATGTTTACATTTGATCCTCAAAGCCTAAATTCAGTAGCAAGAGATTCTTATTTTCAATCTAAACTAGATAATGATTTTGCTTCTGTAGTATCTATAGCAGCTCAAGCTCCTAATGATATAAATTCTTTAGAAGCAGTTTCATTTAAAGCTTTTCATAAAGGAATAGAAAATCGATTTACTGATGAAAGTAAAAAAGATAAAAGAGATCTTGAAACAATTGAACAATCTTTAGAAAGATATTTAGATGACTATATAAATTATGAAAATAATATGAAAAGTCTTATTGTTTATATAAATAGACAAAATGTATCTAATTATGAATCTCAATTAATAGGATCAGGAACAGATCAATATCTTCAAACCCCCATATCTCCAGACACTGCAAAATCTTTAGCTAATTCTTTAATAGAACAAAGATATTCCCTATTAACCCGATATCCTGAAAAAGATGAAAATGGTAATCTTTACGATGGGTCTGAGGCAGTAAATGGTAAATATACAGGGCAATATCGAGATGATACAGATAAAATTAAAGGATCTACAACTTTTAGTAGAAATGCTATAATACCCTTAACTACTAATATGACTTTAGATGGTATTGCAGGTATAACCCCTCTTAATATTTTTAAAATTAATGTTGATAAATTACCTAATGGTTATCAAGATCCTAACATAGTATTTGTAGTTAAAAAAGAAACTCATAAAATAACATCAGGACAAGATTGGACAACAGATATTAGTGGTCAATTGACGTTTTTAAATGATAATCCTGGTAAAGGATCTAATCCTACATTAAAATTAAAAATAAGATCCAAAAAAGAAATAGAAGCTAATGATCTTGATCGTCAAATAGCAGGTCAATATAAAAGTTTTACTCAAGAAGTAGTAGACGCAATACATGATGCGGCAGAAAAATATAATATAGATAAAGTTTTAGCTTTTACAATTGCTGACATTGAATCTGGTGGTAATCCTAATGCTAAAAATCCAGATTCATCAGCATCAGGATTATTTCAAATAATGCCAAATCTTTTTAAGGATTATGGTGTTACTGCACAAAATGTTTTTGATCCTGTAAAAAATGCAGATGCAGTATTAAGTAGATTAGGGGATAAAGTTAAAGAATTAAAGAAAAAAGTAGGTTATGATCCAGAACCTTATGAAATATATGGCATTCATAATCAAGGGAGAGCAGGATTTACGACTATTATAACAGCATGTAATGATTTTAATAGTATGCCAAATCCAATATTACAACTGGTAGAAGCAGCGAAAAAATTAGGATATACAAGAGATATTACTACAAAACAATTCGCAAGTATTAATGCGGATCCAAAAATAGATCAAAATCATTTACTAGAACTTACTCAGCCTTCAAGTGGTTATTCGTTTGAGATTGGAGATAAAGTAAAAACATCTGAAGAATTTGGTTTAAAAATATATTGGAATATGACTAAAAATAAGGGCCAAACACCCTGTGAATTTATAGATTTTTGGAAGAAAAAATATAAAGAAAGAGAACAAAAAATAATAGATAATAAAGATAAATTAGCACTAACAGATGTTGCCTAGATCTCAAATAAAAATAAAATTTACTAATGGAAAAGAACTCCAAGATCTTGATAATAATCCATATACAGGATATTACATAGAAAGTAATAAAGGAGAACTTTTTGCAGGAACAGATAATATAACATTAGGTCCCCCTCTTATTCCTTTAGGAAATTCTATACAAAAAAATCCTAATCCTAGTTTAAATGTTAGAAAATATAATTTATTTAAAAATCAAGTAAAAAATTTTTTAGATAATACAATCCCCATCCCCGTAATGAAAAAATTTCCATCAGATATGAATTATACAGATGGTTTTTTTATTAGATATTTTGCAAAAAGAATAAATACTTCAGCATATCAAGAAATAGATAAAGAAGTATATAGTAGTATAAGAAATAAAGAATCTAAATATGACTATTATTTGTATGAAGTAGGAAATATTAGATGGTTTTTAACAGGGAATGTTTATAAAACTAATGCAATTAGTTTAAAT
>Ga0160423_10001931_pt1 | contig 17333 bp, 17 predicted proteins | sample CRUFie14St8metaG_FD_108191 | JGI IMG/M metagenome (GOLD analysis project Ga0160423, IMG submission 108191) | Marine microbial communities from the Costa Rica Dome - CRUD Field 142mm St8 metaG | ecosystem: Environmental > Aquatic > Marine > Oceanic > Photic zone | place: Costa Rica: the Eastern... | reverse complement strand
GCTGAGATCGGCAGCGCTGGCCGCAAAGGCCGGTGGCAGCGACAAAGGCGGCCGCACGACAACCTCAAATTCATCAGGCGCGGATTTTTCCGTCCCGATGGCCCGGCGGATATCAGAACATCCGGCGGTGACCAGACCCATGACCGACAGGCCGACAATCCCCAGCGTCATGCGACGCATGCGGCTGCGTGAAAGAATGGTGTCGCCACGCTGTGTCTCGCAAGGCTTCATGATGCGTCGGTCTCCCGTTCGACAAGGATGCTGAAGATCCAGATACCGGCGCCTACGGTGATTGCGGCATCCGCAATATTGAAGGCAGGCCAGTGCCATGTTTGTACGTAAACGTCGATAAAATCAACCACTTTGCCAAAGCGCAGCCGGTCAACGGCATTGCCAATGGCCCCGCCAGCAATCAGGCCGGCACCAAGCCGTTCCAGCCGCATGAAGGAAGGGGCCCGCCAGACCAGCCAGCCAGCCACGGCCAGCGCCAGCCCGGTAAGCGCATACCGCATGATCACGCCGCCATCCGCCAGCATGCCAAAGCTGATGCCGGGGTTCCATACCGGTGCAAAATTCAGAAAGGGCAGAATTTCGATGCGCCTCGGCGGATCAAAAATCAGCGCCAGCATCACTTCCTTTGTAGCAAGGTCAAGCAGGATGACGAGTCCGGCCAGCACCAGCACTGGCCGGCGCAATCGTGACGCCCCGGTCAGCGGACCAGGGGCCGGCGCGGTCGTCCCGTTATCCATTCACCACATCTTCACAGCGGTTGCAGATGCCGTCTTCGGTTGTCACCTCTGGCGTGATCTTCCAGCAGCGGGCGCATTTGCCGCCCTCGGCAGCAGCAAAAGCAACCGCCACATCCTCAACACCCTCAACGCGGAACGCATCGGCGGGCGGTGCATCGGTCGTGATCGTGGCATCAGAGGTGATGAACAGTGCGGCCGCATCTTCGCCATCAAACATGGCCGCAATATCGGTGCTGACATGGATGGTCGGCGCCGCCTGCAGCGACGCACCAATGGCCCCGTCATTACGCGCCGTTTCAAGCGCGGCAGTCACCACCTGGCGGGCCCGGCGAATACCGTCCCAGCGCGCTGAAAGCGCCTCATCATGCCATTGTGCCGGCACGGCGTCATAGCTGCGCAGATGCACCGAATGTTCCATGTCATCGACCCATGACTGCCACGCCTCCTCGGCGGTGAAGCACAGGATCGGCGCCAGCCAAGCGGTCAGGCGCGAAAACACCTCGAACATCACCGTGCGGCAGGCCCGGCGCTCTATGGATTCCGCAGCATCGCAATAAAGACGGTCCTTGCGGATTTCAAAATAGAAGGCCGACAGGTCACTGTTACACAGCGTATGGAGTTCAGTGAAAATGCCATGAAAATCATAGCTGTCGGTCATCTTGCGGATGCGCGCGTCGATCTCGGCGAGCCGATGCAGCATCCAGCGTTCCAGCGCCGGCATATCGGCATGGGCAACTTTTTCGGCATCGGCAAACCCGTCAAGGGCCCCCAGAAGATAACGCAGCGTATTGCGGAACCGCCGGTAATTGTCGGTTGTCCGCTTGATGATCTCAGGCCCGATCCGCAGATCATTGTAATAGTCGGAACTGACCACCCAGAGGCGCAGGATATCGGCACCATTCTGGTCCATCACCTTTTGCGGGGTCACGACATTGCCAAGTGACTTCGACATTTTGCGGCCCTGTTCGTCCAGAACAAAGCCATGCGTCAGAACCCCCTTATAGGGCGCGCGGCCGCGTGATGCACAGGATTGCAGCAGCGAGGAATGAAACCAGCCGCGATGCTGATCCGAGCCTTCAAGGTAAAGGTCGGCGGGGCTGGACAGGTCCTGGCGCTGTTCGAGGACAAAGGAATGTGTCGACCCTGAATCAAACCAGACATCCAGAATATCGGTCACCCGTTCATAATCATCTGCATCATAGTCCGGCCCCAGGAAACGGGACGCATCGGACGAGAACCAGCAATCCGCACCCTCATCGCGCATCGCCTCTACAACGCGGTCAATCACCGCCTGATCGCGCAAAGGCTCACCCGTTGCCTTATTGACAAAAACGGTGATTGGCACGCCCCAGGCACGCTGGCGCGACAGACACCAGTCAGGGCGCTGCTCGATCATCGATGTCAGACGACGCTGGCCGGCGGGCGGATAAAATGCGGTGCGGCCAAGCTCGGCAACGGCGGTATCGCGCAGCCCGTGGGATTCCATCGAGACAAACCACTGCGCCGTGTTGCGATAGACCAGAGGGGCCTTTGACCGCCAGGAATGCGGATAGGAATGGACCAGCTTGCCGATGCCGATGACGCCGCCATGTTCGGCCATGATCTCGGCAATCTGCGCATTGTCCCGCAGCACATGCATGCCGGCAAAGATCGGCAGATGGTCCATGATCTTGCCATCCTCAGCCACCGTATCCGGCAGCGGAATGCCATGGACAAGATGCGCAAGTTCGTAATCCTCGACACCATGGCCGGGCGCAATATGCACAAATCCGGTGCCCTGATCGGTCGTGACATAATCGGCAAGCAGCATCGGCACCTCATGGTCATAGCCATGACCATGCATCGGATGATGCGAGATTGTGCCGGCTATATCGGTGCCCTTGAGCGTTGCCAGAGTCTGTGTGCCGGTGATGCCGATGGCCGATGTCACCTCTTCCACCAGTTCGGTCGCAAGGCAGATGATATCGCCATCCTCGGCAAGCGCATTTTCAGCACGCCCGGTGATCCGCAGCACCGAATAGTCGATATCTGCGCCGCAGGCCATCGCCCGGTTGCCCGGCATGGTCCAGGGGGTTGTCGTCCAGATGATGATATTCGCGCCTTCCAGCGCCGGATGACTCGGCGTTGTCACCGCAAAACGGGCATAGATGGTCACTGAGGTATGGTCCTGATATTCGATCTCTGCCTCGGCAAGGGCGGTCTTTTCGACAGGTGACCACATCACCGGCTTTGCACCGCGATAAAGGCTGCCTTCCATCAGGATCCGGCCAAGTTCCGAGGCAATCGTGGCCTCAGCCTCATAGGCCATTGTGGTATAGGGATCATCCCAGTCGCCAAGGACGCCAAGACGCTGGAATTCCTCGGACTGGACATCCAGCCAGTGCGCGGCGAAATCCCGACATTCCTGGCGGAATTCGGTGACTGGCACCTCGTCCTTGTCCTTGCCCTTCTTGCGATACTGCTCTTCGATCTTCCATTCGATCGGCAGGCCGTGGCAGTCCCAGCCGGGCACGTAATTGGCATTCTTGCCAAGCATGGATTGCGACCGGTTGACCACATCCTTCAGGATCTTGTTGAGCGCATGTCCGATATGCAGCTGCCCGTTGGCATAGGGCGGGCCGTCATGCAGGACAAACAGCTCTGCATCGGCACGCGCCTCACGCAGCTTGCGATAGATGTCAATCTGCTTCCACCCGGCAAGGATTTCCGGTTCCTTTTTCGGCAGACCGCCGCGCATCGGAAAATCGGTGCGGGGCAGGAAGACGGTATCTTTGTAATTCATCACACGCTCTCTTGATCGGACCGCCCGGCAAGGCGGAAATCGCGGCGGCCCGGGCTGGCCGCCATCAGGCCGTTTGCTTGACAGGTGGCAAAATCGCACGCGCTTCCCGCGCGTCCTTTGCAATCTGCGCGGTCAGCTCGTCAATGCCGGTGAATTTACGCTCGGGGCGCAGAAAGGCATGCAGGCAAATCGCCAGCCGGCGACCATAGAGGTCGGGTTGCTGGTCAAACAGATGCGCCTCGCACAGCACGCCACGATGTTCCACTGTTGGCCTGACACCGATATTGGCAACCCCATTGCCGAGAAGGGTGAAATTGCCATCTTCAGCGGCGTCAAAAATCTGCACCGCATAGACGCCGAATGCAGGATGCAGCAATGCGCCAAGCGGGATGTTGGCTGTCGGAAACCCAATGGTGCGGCCGCGCTGGTCTCCCTGTTCCACAACACCCGTGACAGCCCAGTGATGCCCCAGCATTGCCGCGGCCAGATCGGGTTCCCCCGACTGCAGCGCAGCGCGGATCCGTGTGGATGAGATGACGGCGCTGTTCGTATCGGCCAGCAAGGGCACGGCAGTGGCAGCAATGCCAACATTCGCCCCGATTGCATTGATGGTGTCTATATCGCCGCCACGCCCGCGGCCAAAAGCGAAGTCGGCCCCGCCAAACAGCGCCCGTACATCAAGCGCTGGCAGCACCGATGTGACAAATTCATCCGCGTTGGTGCAGCGCAGATTATCATCAAAGGTAACATGAATGATCCGGTTCACCCCAAGCGCGGCGATCAACCGGTCCTTTTCGGCCCGGTCCGCCAGATGAAAGGGCGTTTCATCATGCCGGAAAAATTCCCGCGGATGCGGATCAAACGTTACAACGCCCACCGGCAGCCCGCGCGCAGACGCGGCGCTGCGGGCAGCCTCGATCACCTGCTGGTGGCCGCGATGCACACCGTCGAAATTGCCAATGGCGGCAACCATTTCGCCGAGGCCCAGCGGCGCGTCACCAACGGCCCAACGCATGATCTGGCATGGATTTGGATCGTTCTGAATCATAGGGCCGCACTATATCGCGCAACCTGCGGGAATATCAACGATGTAAACGCTTTATTTCACCCAACCGGGCCGCATTTGTGGCACAATGCCACGCTGATGTCGAAACAGCCGGGCTGAAATCGCAAAAGACCGGCTTGAACACACGAAAGATGGACAGACAAAGCAGGCCCCATGGACAGCAACCCGACCGAAAGCATCATGTCCTATATCGATATGTCCGGCGATGCCGCCGAACAGATACTGGCGCTTGTGACCGCCTATGGGCTGGATTTTGTGGCCGCGATACTGACCCTGATCTTTGGTATCTGGCTGTCACGGCGGGCATCACGGCTGACGGCGGACTGGCTGTCACGGGTCGACCGGCTCGACAGGACGCTGGTGCCGATCATGGCCGCGCTGGTGCGCTATGCCGGACTGACGCTGACCATTGTCATCACGCTTGGCAATTTCGGGGTGGAAACCACCTCGATCATCGCCGTTCTGGGTGCGGCCGGACTTGCGGTCGGACTGGCGCTGCAGGGCACCCTGTCGAATGTCGCCGCCGGGCTGATGCTGCTGTTCCTGCGGCCATTCCGCATTGGTGACTGGGTAGAAGCAGCCGGAGTATCCGGATCGGTGCGCGAGATCGGCCTCTTCACAACAACCATCGACACGTTCGACAATGTGTATATCAGCATTCCGAATTCATCCATCTGGTCGTCCAATATCATCAACCATGCGCGCTATGGCACGCGGCGGATGGATCTGGATATCGGCATCGGCTATGACAGCAGCCTTGATACCGCCGAAACAGCGCTGATGTCGCTGGCGGCGGATCCGCGGGTGCTGAGCGATCCGGCACCGCGCTTTCTGGTGGTCAGCTATGGTGACAGCGCCATCAATGTACGTCTTCGCGCCTATGCGAGTTATGATGATTTCTTTGATCTTTACTGGGACCTTAACCGACGGCTGAAAGGCGTTCTGGATGAGCATGGCATCGAGATTCCCTTTCCGCAGCGTGTTATCCATAATCTGGATGACAGGTCCGTGGCGGGCGGGGATGATACAGGCTGATGACTGATGAACCTCTGTTTCGTATAACGCGGGAAAATCTCGAAGCCGGGACGGTTGCACGGCTGGTGGCCGAACGCGGTGACGCGGCCACGCAGCTGGCCAGCGAAGATGAATTGCTGGCGTCACGACGCCGTATCGTACCTGATGACGCAGATTGCTCTGACATATGGGTGTTTGGCTATGGCAGCCTGATTTTTAACCCGATCATGGATCATGTTGATCGTGTCAGGGCACGTATTTTCGGTCATCACCGACGCTTCTGCCTGTGGACACGGCTTGGCCGCGGCACACCGGAATGCCCCGGGCTGGTTCTGGCACTGGACCGTGGCGGCAGCTGCACGGGCGTTGCCTACCGGCTGACCCCGCAAAACGCCATTGCCGAGCTGGATCTGCTATGGCGGCGCGAAATGGTGACCCTGTCCTATCGCGCCTGCTGGCTGCAGATGCATACCCCCGATGGCCCGAAGCGCGGCATCGGATTCGTATCGCGCCCGGACCGGCCGAACTATGCCGCGCCCATGTCGATCGAGACCGAGGCAGATGTGATCGCGGCAGCCAGCGGCTTTATTGGCCCGTGCTGTGACTATCTGTTTGATACGGCAGAAGCGCTGAAATCCGAGGGGTATCGGGACCCGCATCTGGAAAAACTGGTCAGGCTCGTCAAGCAGAGGCTTGCCTCCTGATCCCGGCTCGGCTAGTACCGTTCCGGCAAGGCCAAAGATGCGAGTGTGGCGGAATTGGTAGACGCACTGGATTCAAAATCCAGCGTCCGCAAGGACTTGGGGGTTCGAGTCCCCCCACTCGTACCATGGCTGGCATGACCTGACGGAGCCCGCATGGCAGCCCTGTGGCGGTATTGTCGCCAACAATATGACCGCGTCCTGAAACTGGCGGAAACCGCGCTTGCCGAACGCCTGATGCTGCTGTTCGCGGTCCTTGAATCCATTGTCATCCCGATCCCTGTCGACCCGCTGCTTGTCGCCACTGTGCTGGCGCGCCCCGCCAAATGGGTCCGGCTGACAGTCGGCTGCACACTGGCATCGGTGATCGGTGGCGGCATCGGCTGGGCGCTTGGCGGTGTGCTGGGGATTGGCATCGAGCAGATCCTGGCCGCCCTGCCAGCGGCTATCGCGGCGCCAGGCAAATTTGCCGCGGTGCAGGACGGCTTTGTCGAGTTCGGCATCCTGCTGGTCTTTATCGGGGCTTTTACACCGCTGCCCTATAAGGTTATTGCGGTCAGTGCCGGTGTCGCCGGCTTTGCCCTCATCCCCTTTCTGGCCGTCTCGCTGATCGGTCGCGGGATCCGCTTTGCGCTGATCGCCGCGATTGCGCGGCATCATGGCAACTATCGCATGGTTATCGGGTTGCTTAGCATCTTTGTCATCCTGTTCGGGGGTGGATTTTGGCTGGTACATTAAAGCATGAATTGTCGGTTCTTCTGGCACCGCAGCGCGGGCTGATCGCCTGCGCGCTGATATCCGCAGGTCTTTTGGCGGGCGCGTTCCTTTTTGAATATGTCGGGGGCATGGCGCCCTGCAGCCTGTGTATCTGGCAACGCTGGGCGCATCTTGCGGTCATCGCATGTGCCCTTGCCAGCCTTGGATTTGGCGCCGGGGCACCGGACCGGCTGCGCGCCGGGCTTGTCATCACCATGATGACCGCACTGTCGAGCGTCGGCATTGCCGGATATCATGCCGGTGTTGAATGGCAGCTCTGGGCCGGGCCGGGCGGATGTACCGCTGCCCTTGATACCGGGGCGGATGCCGCCACCCTTGTCGACAGCCTGCTGGCAACGCCTGTGGTGCGGTGCGACGACGTGCCATGGTCACTGTTCGGCCTGTCAATGGCAGGGTGGAACATGTTGTTAAGTGTGGATATTGTGGCACTTGCGACCCTGTCTTTCATTTTCGGAGGCCGTTTCGGGCACACCGCATCATGACCAATAACAGCAGACCGGCAGCAGGCCGCCGCGACATTGAACGTTTCCTGCGTGTGGATCATGCCGGCGAACGCGCCGCGCAGCAGATTTACCGCGGCCAGCTGGCCATCCTGCGGAACCATTCCTCGGGCCCTGAAATCCAGCATATGATGGAACAGGAGATCGAGCATCTGCAGACTTTTGAAAGATTGCTGAATGAACGCCGGGTGCGCCCATCCGTGCTGGACCCGGTCTGGGGTGCCGCCGGGTTCGCGCTTGGTGCTGTCACCGCCGCGATGGGACCAAAGGCAGCCATGGCCTGTACCATCGCCGTCGAAGAGGTGATCGGTGAACATTATGCGGATCAGGCCGACCGTCTGGATGATGATGAAAGCGATCTTCGGGCGACCATCGCCCGCTTTCGCGATGAAGAACTGGAACATCGCGACATTGCCGTGGAACATCGGGGGCGCGAGGCAATGTTCTATGCCGCGCTGAAGGCGGTCATCCAGCAGGGATGCCGCACGGCCATCCGGATTGCCGAACGGGTCTGACCACGCGGCAACCTCGCACCGTCAGGTCTGCTGCAATTCGGAATCCCAATACAGATAGTCACGCCAGGATTCATGCAGATAGTTTGGCGGGAAACCGCGTCCATTTTCCTGCAATTGCCAGATATTGGGTGCGACCGGCTTTGACAAAGGCTGCATGCCGCATTGTTCAGGCAGCTTGTTCGCCTTTCTCAGATTGCAGGGACTGCAGGCAGCCACAACATTGGTCCATGTCGTGCGCCCGCCACGCGAACGGGGCACCACATGATCAAATGTCAGATCGGCGGCGGCATGACCGGTACCACAATACTGGCAGCTGAAGCGGTCTCGCAGGAAGACATTAAAACGGGTGAACGCCGGATTGCGCATCTGCGGCACATATTCCTTCAGCGCAATCACCGACGGAAGTTTCATTTCCATGGTGGGTGAACTGATCGACACGTCATATTCAGACACAATGGTCACGCGGTCGAGACAGACAGCCTTGACGGCGTCCTGCCAGGACCAGAGCGAGAGCGGAAAGTAGTTCAAGGGACGGAAATCGGCATTCAGGACCAGTGCTGGTGCAAAACTGCCTGCGTTCATCGTCTCCCCCAATCTGGTTGGCCCATCTATGGTTGCAAGCAAAACATGACCTGAGGCCAATTACAAGGGCTTCCACCACATCTTGCGTTGCGTGATTGTGTTCTCTCAAAATATTGCGGGTCAAATATGACACCGGGATGACAACAGGATGACACAAACGCCCCTTTGCCGGCGGCAGGCATCAGGCTGGCAGGGTGCGGGCAAGAAAATCGATTGCGGCGCTCAGCGCGTCAGGATCAATCCCGTGACCAAGCCCGGGGCGGGCCACCGTTTCCGCCGTGATGCCGCGCGTGGCAAGCAGATCACGCGCGCGGTCTATGCTGGAAAACGGCACCACCTGGTCATCGGTTCCGTGAACAAGCATCACCGCCGGCGGTGCCGGATTGTCGATGATCGCGGCAGGCTGCAGCAAGGCACCGGAAAAGCTGACAATCGCAGCAGGTGCCGGGGCCGTGCCAAGCCCGCAATGAAGGCTCATCATGCCGCCTTGCGAAAATCCGGTCAGGGCAACCGCATCCATACCAAGATCCAGCGCCGCACAGGCATCGGCAAGGCATGGCAGGATGACAGCCGCCGCCGCGGGTGGCCCGTTTTCCAGATCGCCCAGATCAAACCATTGCCGGCCCATCGGGTTCATGCTGCAGACGTCCGGCGCATCCGGCACAAAGAAAGCTGCCCCCGGAAAACGAAGCGACACGGGATAGGCAAGGTCAGCAAGATCACTGGCATCCGCACCCCAGCCATGCAGGATCACAATCAGGCTGGACGCCGCGCCGCCGCGCGCCGGTGGGGTAAAAAATCCATCAAGATCACCAAAGCGCCTTTTCGTCATGCCCAGTCCTTTCCTGTGCGTCCGGCACCGCTGGAATGCTGCCGGAAGCGTCACGCATCACCATGCGCAAAACGCTACACCCACTGACCCGCCAGGGTCCAGACGCGACAAGGCCGCTATTCACAAATGCGATCATCAGCCGCTAGACTGCGCCCCGCACACCGATGGTTCATTCTCACCCCGACCCGGATCGCCGCCATCATGACCAGACAGCCTGTTACGCGATTTGCCCCAAGCCCCACAGGCGAAATGCATCTTGGACATGCCTTTTCGGCAATGGTGGCAAGCCATATCGGCGGCGGCTATATCCTGCGGATCGATGATATTGACCATACGCGGTGCCAGGACAGGTTCGTAACCGGTATTCTGGATGATCTGCGCTGGCTGGGGCTTGCCTGGCGGGGTGCGCCCGTCTTCCAGAGTGACCGGCTTGCCACCTATGAAGATGCGCTGCGCCGGCTGCAGGCGATGGACCTTGTCTATCCCTGTTATCTGACCCGCAAGGAACTTGATGCCGTGCTGAGCGCCCCGCATGGCAGCCCCGCACCGCTGGCAACCGACAGCCTGTTGCCAGCAGCGGAAACAGCACGCCGCGCATCCGATGGCAGGGCCGCCGCCTGGCGGCTGCGAAGCGCAGCCGCGCTGGACCGGGCCGGACCAATCAGCTGGTTTGATGCGCGAAGCGGCCGTGACGTGGCAGTTGACATGGCCGCGCATGGCGATGTGGTTATCGCCCGCCGCGATATCGGTACATCCTATCATCTGTCGGTGGTGGTGGATGATGCGATGGACGGGGTGACACATGTGACCCGCGGCGAAGATCTGGCCGACAGCACCCATGTGCATCGGCTTTTGCAGGCGCTTCTGGGCGTGCCAAGCCCGGTCTATTTTCACCATGCGCTTGTGACTGCAAAGAGTGGTAAACGCCTCGCAAAACGGGACAAGGCGGCAAGTCTCGCCAGTCTCAGAGCGGCGGGCCAGACTGTGGATAACATTGTTGCAAATTTGCCACCGCTATCATCATTAAAACTTCGTCAATAAGCAAAAACTCATTAACCTACTGTTTTTCATCATTATTTTTTAAGTCATATTTTCTGACCTATTTTTGCATAAAATACGGGTTGAGGGGTTGACGCCGCATGCTTGGAGGCGCATATCTGCCGAGCGTGGCCGCTGGTTGCGCGTTTCCTCCCTAAACTCGGCCGTGAGATCTCTCACGGCCTTTTTTTTTGGGCTTTCCGCAGACAATTACACAGGCCGGTGCACGGGCAGGTGCGCGGGGGCGACAAGATGCCCACCCTGCCCCGCTATCCCCTTGTTGCAAAAGGATTGCAACGGCGTCTACCATGACAGCCGAATTGACGCAGGACCACGCAGTATGACACCCGACAATGCCCAGATTGCGATCGCGTCTGACACGCCAACCGACACGCTGATAGACCCCTATGGCCGCCGTGTCGATTATCTGCGCGTCTCGGTAACCGACCGATGTGATTTCCGCTGCGTCTACTGCATGGCAGAGGAAATGACCTTCCTGCCGAAAGCGGAGTTGCTGAGCCTTGAGGAACTGGAGGTTCTGTGCCGCCGTTTCATGGCTGCGGGTGTCAGAAAAATCAGGCTGACCGGCGGCGAACCGTTGGTCCGGCGCAATATCATGCAATTCATCTCGGCCCTTGGTGCCGAGGTCAAGGCGGGCAATCTTGACGAGTTAACCATCACCACCAATGGCAGCCAGCTCGGGAAAATGGCAGATGATCTGTATGCTGCCGGTGTGCGCCGCATCAATATCTCGCTCGACACGCTGGATGAAGACCGGTTTCGGGCCATTACGCGCTGGGGGGATCTGGCAAAGGTGATGGCAGGCCTGCATGCGGCGCAGGCGGCCGGCCTTCAGGTCAAGATCAATGCGGTGGCCCTGCGCGGTGTCAATGATGATGAACTTGGTGACATGCTGGCCTGGTGTGGGGAACAGGGATTCGACATGACCATCATCGAGGTGATGCCGATGGGCGATATTGGCAGCGAAAACAGGCTGGACCAGTATCTGCCGCTCTCGACTGTGCGTGCCAACCTGTCCAAACGCTTCACCCTGACCGATATCCCGTTCCGTACGGGCGGGCCGGCGCGTTATGTGACAGTTGAGGAAACCGGCCGCAAGCTGGGCTTCATTACCCCGCTGACGCATAATTTCTGCGAAAGTTGCAACCGGGTGCGCGTTACCTGCACGGGCCAGCTCTATATGTGTCTTGGTCAGGACGATAATGCCGATCTGCGGCGCGCCCTGCGCGACGGCGGTCCCGAGGGTCTGGACGCCGCCATCCGCGAAGCCATCACCCGCAAGCCGAAGGGACATGATTTCATTATCGACCGCGACCACAGCGACCCGGCCGTCAGCCGGCATATGAATGTGACCGGCGGATAACGGGTATTGCAGCGGCTAGGACAATGCCGCATCGCGACGGTGCACGATGCCAAGCCATAATAATCCCAGCACCACAATACTGACCGGCAGAATGGCAAGCTGACTCATCATCTGCCAGCCATACTGGCTGTGCACCGCGCCGGCCGTCAGCGAGGCAATGGCGACCGTTGTGGTGGTCAGCAGGTCACCGATACCCTGTACCCTGCCGCGCTCCGACGGTTTCGCCACCTGCGCAATCAGCGAACTGCCGCCGACATAGAGGAAATTCCACCCCAGCCCCAGCGTGACAAGCGCCCCCCAATACAGCCAGAAACCGTCCGCTGTCAGCGACAGGTAAATCGTTGCACCATAGAACAGGGCGCCAGCCCACAGCACCCGCGAGACACCAAAGCGCGAAATCAGGTTGCCGGTAAAGAAGGAGGGCAGAAACATCGCCACAACATGCCACTGAATGATGGTGGCATTGGCGGAATGGCCCAGCTTGACCACATTGACCACCTGCAGCGGGGTCGCCGTCATCAGGTAACTCATCAGCGCATAGCCAATGGCGGCGCACATGACACCGACAACATAGACCGGCATCCGGAAAAACGCGCCGATCGGCCGCCCGTCATCCCGTGTTGCCCGTGGCGGCTTTTCGATCTTTACCCCGGCCAGCGCCACCAGTGAAACAAGCTGCACGACCGCCACAGTGAAGAAACAGCCGGCATAGAGTGAGCCTGGCAGCAAATCGACCGTGTTGCGCGCGATTTCAGGCCCGATAAGCGCCGCTGCAAGACCGCCAACCAACACATAGGATATGGCCTTTGGCCGATCGCGTTCTTCCAGCCCGTCAGCGGCAGCATACCGGTAATAGGCCGCAATCCCCATCGCCATGCCAAGCCCCATGGCGGCGGCGCAGAACATCTGGAAATTCTGAAAGATAATAGCGAGGCCGAGACTGAGGGATGACAGGCTGCTGATCACAACACCGGCAATAAAGACCGGCTGCCGGCCGACACGCGCCATCAGCAATGATGCCGGCAAGGTGATCATCATCACACTGACAAATTGCAGTGACAGCGGCAATGTCGCCAGCCACGGCACGGGGGCAAGCAGATAACCGACCAGCGCGGTGTTGATGATATTCACATTCATCGACGTCATCGAAAGCGCCTGCGCAACCGCAAGCCTCACGACATTCGATTTATGTTGTCTGGTCTGCATCAAAACACCTCAAAACAGGCCGAGGGGGCAAAATCTAACGGATAACCGGGTTACCGGCACCCGCAATAACCGGCCAGACTCGCCATCTGCGAAGGGCTGCGCGCATTACCGGTCATCATGAATGGGGCAGGATCAGGTCCTGGTCAGGTTGTATCTACAGATCAATTTGCATCTTTGGGCAGTTTCCGGCCAAACAGTTCCAGCCGGTGGTCTACAAGTTCATACCCCATCTCGCGCGCGATCTGCTCTTTCAGCGCTTCGAGTTCAGCATGATAGAATTCAGTCACTTCACCGGTCTCGACATCGACCAGATGCTCATGATGCTCGCCGGCCTCTTCGTAACGGGCGCGCCCGTCGCCGAATTCCAGCCGTTCAATAACCCCGGCTTCTTCCAGCAGCTTTACAGTGCGATAGACAGTTGCAATGGAAATGGTGTTGTCCTGCTTGACCGCGCGCCGATAGAGTTCATCAACATCAGGATGATCCTCGGCATCGCCGATCACACCAACAATCACCTGTCTCTGGCTGGTCATGCGGATGCCTTTCTTGAGGCATCTTGAAAGCAAGTTGTCGGACATATTTTCTCGTGCAGTTGTTGGCTGTCGCAGCCGCCTTGATCTCCTGACACAGTTTGCAACGTTCAGCGACAAACATCAAGTTAGCCAATCAAAAAGACATGCGGGTCAGATGGATTGACGCATCGCACAAGCTGGGCGCAGCATGCGGGCATTATGACAGGGTCACGGCAAATACAACGTCCCGGGGTCGGCATGGCCCTGATCAGCATTTCAATGCTGAAGATTCCCGGACTCGACGCATTTGCCAAGCTTTTGGGTGCAGAATGCGGCTGGCTGGAAATCACCTTCTGGCGATTCTTCATGCAGACCGTGCTGATGCTGCCCTTTATCATCGCGTTTGGCGCCTGGGCGATACCAAAGGGTACGTTGCTGCTGCAGATGATCCGCGGCCTTTTACTGGCGGCCGCAACAGCCTTCTTTTTTGCTGCGCTGAAAACACTGCCCATGGCAGAGGCCATATCTATTTTCTTCATGCAGCCGATGATCCTGACATTGCTGTCCGCGCTGTTGCTTGGGGAACAGCTGCGAATCCGGCGGCTGGGCGCAATTCTTGCGGGTTTTATCGGTACGCTGATCATTCTCCAGCCATCGGTTCTCGCCTTTGGATGGGCAGCGGCCCTGCCGATGGCATCGGCGCTCATGATGGCGCTCTATATGATTGTCACCCGCCATCTTTCTGCACAGGTGGGCGCGATCCAGATGCAATTTCTAGGCAGCGCGACATCGATGTTTGTGCTGGCCGGCCTGTTGGCGCTTGGCAGTTGGGCTGGCATATCAGGTGCCGGCGTGACAGCCCTTTCCTTGACCCAGATCAGCTGGGTAATCGGAATGGGCATTATTGCCACCTCTGCACATTTGCTGATGGTTCTGTCGACCAAATATGCCCCGGCCAACCTTCTGGCCCCTTTTCAATATCTCGAAATTATCGGCGCCAGCACGCTTGGCTTTCTTGTCTTTGGCGATGTGCCCGCCAATACCACCTTTGCCGGTGTCTCGATTATCATTATCAGCGGGCTATATCTGTTCCACCGCGAGCGAATCAGCGCAAGGCGCAGGAACGCTGCCAAGGGGCAGGAATGAATCAACGCCTGAAACCCATGCGATGCATGCGGTTACAGACAGATGGTATCCATTTGGAAGATGTCAGTCTGTGTCCGCGCCGGGGGCCGGCCTTGTGCGGTAAAAGCGCAAGACAGACAGCGGCAGGCTGACCACATAGACGCCGGCAAGCACGACATAGGTCAGCCATGGCTGTACAAAAGCGCCGGCAATCAACAATGATCCGCCCGCCAGGACCGGCAGCACGGTTCCCACCGGCAGCTTTACACGCTTGCCGGCAAATGTGGGCAGCGCCGATACTGCAAGCGCCCCGATGGTAACAAGCCAGATGCAGACATATTGCGGTTCACGCGCCCAGCTGATGCCAAATTCCAGATCAACGCAGATCGGCACCAGCAACAGGAAGGCCGAGGCCGGTGCCGGCACGCCGGTAAAATAATCCTTGGAATGGCCCGGCGGGTCACGCAGTTCGGAATCGAATCGCGCCAGCCGCAGGGCGATGGCCACGGCATAGAACAATGTCGCCCACCACGCGATCCGGCCAGAATCCTGCAAGGCCCAGAGATAGAGGCACAGCGCAGGCACCACCCCGAAAACAACCAGGTCGCTGAGACTGTCCAGCGCCGCACCAAAGGAAGAAGATGTCTTGAAGCGGCGCGCGGTCCGTCCGTCCAGGGCGTCGAACACCGCCGCCAGCACAATCAGACCAATCACAACCGACCAGCGCCCATCAAGGGCAAAACGCAGCGCGGTCAACCCGGATACAAGACCGGCAACCGTCAGCACATTCGGCAACAACCAGAAAATCGAAACCGATTTGAAACGACGACTCTGGTTCGCGGGGCTCATGATCAGGCAACCCGCGTCTGGGTCGGTTCAGTCATCACGCCATCAAGATCGGCAATCACGGTTTCTCCTGCCACCGTGCGCTGACCCGGCAATATGGTGACCGGTGTCGAAAGGGGCAACCAGATATCCACCCGGCTGCCAAAGCGGATGATGCCGAATTGCTGGCCAACGACCAGCCGGTCACCGACACCGGTCTCAAGAAGGATACGGCGCGCCACCAGACCGGCAATCTGCACAATGCCGACAACCTGGCCAGACTCTGTTTCCATGCGGATATTCTGGCGTTCATTCGCCTCGGCCGCCTTGTCGAGGCTGGCATTGACGAAAGCACCCTTGTGATAGCTGGTGGCGGATACGATCCCACTGACCGGGGCCCGGTTTACATGCACATCAAAGACATTCATGAAAATCGCCACACGCCGCCATTCGCCGTCGGGCAGATCGAGATCGGCCGGTGGGTCGGCTGCCCCGATGGACAGCACCCGTCCGTCGGCAGGTGCAATCACCAGATTGTCTGTCACCGGCGTGGTGCGGCGCGGGTTGCGGAAAAAATATACGCACCAGAGCGACAGCAAGGTGCCGGGCAAGGCAAAGGGTGACCAGAAAATGGTGATCAGAATGCTGGCCAGTACAAACAGAAAGATGAACGGCCATCCGGCGGGGTGTATCGGCACCAGCACTTCTTCGGTGACGGCTTTGTAAATATTCATGGGTTTTGAATTGCCATCTGTTTCAAATGAATAAGCTATGCAGATATTTGGGTCTGCCCACCCGCGGCGACAACCTAACCGGTTGCAGAAAAAAGGTCACCCGCTAATCATCAACCGCTTTGCGCTTGGCCACCTGCGGCAAGGCCAGGGAAAGACGAATTAACGAAAATGACAGGCCGCATGGTAAGCTGCCAGATAGCCGTCACAGCCTGATTCGACCCGTCAGCACATCTGCACCGGCGACGGCCTAGCTGTTCAGCAGGCCACGCTGTTGCAGATCCTGCCGCTTGGCGACAAGTGAATCCGGATGCAGGGGACGCGGCGATTCCAGCCCGGGAACAATAATCTGCATCACATCGTCAGACGCCAGAATAGACGTGTCAGAGTGATGACCATTTGTGCCCGACCCGTTTGAAGGCGTGCCGTTCAGGCAGGATCCGTTCATCTGCGCCCCGTTCGCGCCTGATCCATTCAAATCTGGTCCATCCCAATCTGATCCATTCAGGTTCAGGTCCTGCGCCGCGGTACCGTCCAGCTGTGACATATCCATATCGGCGGGTGCCGCAGGATGCGGCGCAGCTGGCGTCATGTCTGCGGGCGCATCGTCAGCCTGCGGTTCAACAGCACCGAACACCGCTTCGAGCGCGGCCGCGCTGATCGCGTGATCATCCGTGTCATCAGCCACGCTGTGCGCCGTTGCCTGATGCGCCGTTGCCTGATGCATAGGCGCCTGATTGCCATATGCCTCTTCTGCAGGCGGCATCGGCAAATTCAGCAGCGAATCGATCGATGCCGCATTATCGGCAATACGGGATGTGCCGTTCGGTGAATATGCAGCAAGGTCAGTGGCGGCGTGATCTGCTGTTTCAGATGCGTCGGCGCCAGTCCCGGGGGACATGGTCGCAGGCGCATCCATCATGTCGAGATGCGGTTCAGGATTGGCGCGCACGACCTGCGGTACCGGCAAGGCCGCCTTGAAAAGCGCAAGATG
>Ga0160423_10001930_pt1 | contig 17336 bp, 10 predicted proteins | sample CRUFie14St8metaG_FD_108191 | JGI IMG/M metagenome (GOLD analysis project Ga0160423, IMG submission 108191) | Marine microbial communities from the Costa Rica Dome - CRUD Field 142mm St8 metaG | ecosystem: Environmental > Aquatic > Marine > Oceanic > Photic zone | place: Costa Rica: the Eastern... | reverse complement strand
GAGGAGCTCGAGAAGAGCGCCGGCGACGAGGCCGACGCTGGCCAGGGGGAGGATGCCATTGCCGCTACGCCATCACCACCTCCCCCCCCTGCGGCGGAGGACCCTGAGGGAGGCGAGGAGGCCGAGGCCAAGGCCAAGGCAGAGGCTGAGGAGAAGAGGAAGAGGGAGGAGGAGGAGGCAGCAGCTAAGGCCAAGGAGGCGAAGGAGAAGGCCGCCAAGGAGGCCGAGGCAAAGGCCGCCAAGGAGGCCAAGGAAGCGGAGGAGAAGGCTGCGGTGAAGATTCAGAGCCGGGCCAGGGGAATGCTGGCCAAGAAGCAGGTGAGCATGAAGAGGGAGGCGGCCAAGGAAGAGAAGGCCGCGGTGAAGATCCAGAGCCGGGCCAGGGGAATGCTGGCCAAGAAGCAGGTGAGCATGAAGAGGGAGGCAAAGCTCGCTGAGCTGCAGAAGGAGAGCGAGGAGAAGCCCCAGCCCGCCCCAGAGCCAGAGACCAAGCCGGAGCCTCCGAAGGAGGAGCCTGTGGCCGAGGCGGATGACATCGAGAAGCTGCGCCAGCAGGCTCTGGATGAGCAGCGGAGAATTGCCGAGGAGGAGGGAGTCGACTTTGAGAGCACACTCACCAAGCCTGTGGAAGAGGAGGAGCCAGAGCCGGTGGCGCCCGCTGTTGGAGTTCCAGCCCCCGCGGCATTGTCCGAGCCGCCCCTTGCGAAGGAGCCTGTGCCCAAGGTGGAGCCCAAGCCTGTGGAGACGACCTTCGAGGACGTCGTGGCTCGCGAGGAGAAGAAGCGGGAGAAGGCCGAGCAGGACATTGACCAGGCGATCAAGAAGATGAGGGAGGAGATGAAGCAGGAGAAGGAGCGCCTGAGGAAGGAAATGGAGGAGAAGAGGAGAAAGCTGCAAGAGGCCAGACAACGAAAGCGCGAGTCAGCGACTTGGAAGAAGACTCCCATCACTATTGTTCCGACGGAGAGCCCACTTAAGATCGAAAAGGAGGCCGTGAAGCTCAGCCAAGAGACTATTCCGGAGACCAAGGAGCCGGAACCCGACATGCTGAGGGACCCAAGGTCGAGCGCCCAGAACGTGATTCAGCCAGTTTCCGTGATGAAGCCAGAGCCTGTGAGGGAACCAGTGCCACAGCCACAGTCACAGCCAAATCCGAGGGAGTCCGAGGGACCTCCAAAGGCTTCTTTCGAGAAGGAGATCCACCAGGCACTGCAGCACGTCCAGGAGCAGCTGGCGATGCAACAGCAGCAGTTCTTGCAGATGCAGTTCACGAACATGCAGATGACTCCTGGAATGACTCCAGGAGGCGCCAACCTCATGAGAGGGGGAATGCCAATGAACCCGATGATGTCCCCGCTCAACGAAAAGGTGATGGCGACCCCAGGCATGCAGCCGATGGGCCAGGTTGCGAACAACAACCCTCCAACGCAGGAGGAAATCAATGAATATGCGGTTTATTTGGGAATGGATCCCGTGTCGGACAAGGAACTCCTGTACATTGCCGAGTGGGCCCTATCTGCTCCGCTTCCAGAGGGCTGGACAGAGCACGTGGACACCTCTGGCAACGAATTTTACTTCAACAGCATGACCGGTGTTAGCACGTACGAGCATCCTCTTGACGGTCAATTCCGCGAGTACTACCGGCAAATGAAGATGCAAGCTGCTGCAAAGTGAGTAAATAATATTGAAACTCTGTAAAGTACTATCATTACTATATAAGCCCTCAAGGTGAGAACCGGTTGAGCCTCCTCTGTCTTAGTTCATTCACTTCCCCTCCTCCAGTATCTCCCACGATTCCAGGAGCTTCCTCCTCAGGCGCTGAGGATGGTGAGCCGGATTTTGACGCACGGACTGGCGTCGATGGGGCATCTTCCATGGTTTCCTCCTTCCCCTCGAACTCCATGCTCTCCATTCTGTTGCCCTCATCTACCCCGCTCGTGCTTGGACCTTCCTCGTATTCCTGTGGCATGGCCTCCTCATCTGGCGGGCCCGGCGGCGACTCCTCTTGCTGCTGCTGCAAGGGCGACAAGCGCTGCAGCTCTCTCTCGTTGTCGCTCAACTTCTTGCGAAGCTCCACGAGCTGCTGCTTCATCTCAGCAAATTCCCGCTGCTGCTCGTCATCTCCCTGCTGCGTCCTCAAAGCAGCTTGCGCTGCGGCCATTGCCATCGCGTGCTGTTCCGGTGAGGGCTGCTGGAACGGAGGAGGGAAAGGAGCTGGCATAAAAGGCATGACTCCAAAACCGTAGGGATTCTGGTACCACAGCGGCGAGGGAGGTCCTCCCATCCCAAGCCCAAGCCCCGCGGTACCGGACGGAAGGAAGCCTCCCGTGGGGGCAAAACCGCCTTGCTGGATTCCGACCGGGCTGGGACCCGTTCCCACTCCAGCGCCAAACGCCTGAGCGCCGGGAGACCGGGAAGTCTCGTTCTGCGGCTGCGGCTGTTGTGGTTGCGCTTGGGGAGTCTCCACAGGGCCAGGGCCCGGGTTGACTCTTCGCAGACCCGCAACGGGTGGTGCGGCCGGCTGCTGCGGGAGCTGTTGACGCAGGGGCTCCGCGGGCTCGCGGGGCCCTGCCGCTGCCGGCCGGGGCTGTGGGTTCCCGTCTGCACCCTCTGCCTCCTGCTGGGCGGCGTCCTGTTGCTGCTCCTGCTGCGGCCCCTGGGCCTGCTCCTGCTGCCTGGGCGGAATCACAGGAGTCCTGCACATCGGGCACGTCTGCTGCCTCTCTAGCCAGGACCGCAGGCAGTTCGTGTGGAAGATGTGGCCGCAGTGGAGCTTCTTGGCGGCCCCCGCGACCATCTCCTCCCTGCAGATGATGCACACTGAGTTCTCCCCTATCTCCTCAGCGGTGGCGTCCTCAAAGTTCTCGTTCATGTTCGTGGTGATCCTCCTGTACTTGATGAAGGCCACGAGCTTGTTCTTGAAGTTCCTAATGGACCAGTACAGGTCCCTGAGCAGGTGGAAGGGCAGCCCGTAGTACACAAAGATGATGCAGAAGAAGATGGAGTACACGGAGAGCTGGAAGAGCTCCGTCACCAGGTCAAGGTAAAGGACGCAGATGCTCTTCGCGCTCCAGTTGCCCTGGTAGAGCCTGTCCACCCAGTAGAACAGGTACTTGGTCGCGAGCTTGATGCAGCCAGTCGCGAGGATGATGTACTCGAAGGCGAAGAGCAGGAGGACGCTGGGTCCCTTGCTCGTCATTTCCGCTATGGCCTCCCTGAGGAAGAGGATGTCCACCAGGAGAAGGAGTCCGATGAGCGATGAGCACCTCCAGTGCTGCGAAGCGGTGATGTTCGGCGTGGTCTCCAGGTACTCCACCCTGTCCGACGAGAGCCAGTGGAAGACCTTGAGGAAGAGCAGGAAAGAAAAATACCGAATGAACGAGAAGCTGAACTCCTCACGGAATATCGTCATCGCGATGCACATCTCCATCACGGTTTCCTTCATCCTGTCGTGCAGGCGCTCCACCTCGCTCTCCCTCAAGTCACCCAGGAAGGTCACTTTCACGAGCTTCCCCATGCAGAGCATCACGCTGAGCGCGAAGTTGCCCAGAACCACGAGCAGGGTTTTGTTCGTGGTCAAGAGGACCATGGTCGGGTAGAGCTGCTGCCGCATGCTCCATGCGTGCAGGATCGCGCCGGCGGCCACCGTCACGCTCACGGCGGTATACTTGGCTAGCGTGACCCCCGCCATCGTGGTGGCTGTCCACCGCGGCGCTCCCGAGGCCTCCTTTTTTGGGCTGCAATTTCATGAAAACGCCGAAGGGCATTCCGCGGGGGGAGGCGGGGTGTGTTCTGAAGGCAAAAGACAAGAATCGTGGGTGGGCGTTACAGGGGCTTTGCGATGAGGCTGCCCAGCTCCTGCTGCAGGTTTCTCAGCCTCTGCTGCTGCTTCCTGTTGTTAAGGTGGGCCTGGGCCCTGTCGTCGTCGTCCAGATCGTCCTCCTCCACTACAAGCCCGGCGGCCTCCGCATTCCTCCTGATCCAGTCGCCCTTGGCCCTCTGTTTCTTCTCCGACCGGGTGATGTCGTCTATCTTCTTCGCGAGGTTCACCCTGGCCCTGAGCTTGGGTAGCAGGGCGTGCCTCACCGGGTAGCTTGGCAGCTCTTCCGTCATCTTCAGCGAGTACCGCATCCTGAGAAAGTGCTTGGCGTTCTTGGGGACAACGAAGAGGATGTTAAGACCGTCGGCCTCGGCCCTGGCCGTCCTCCCTGCGCGGTGGACGTAGGTCTCCGAGGTGTCAGGCAGCTGGTACTGCACGACGCAGCGGACCCCCGGAATGTCCAGCCCCCTTGCCGCCACGTCGGTGGCCAGCAGGATGGACGTCGTGCCGTTTTTGAAGCTGTCCAGGGCCTTGAGCCTCTGCCTCTGCTGCTGCTGGGCATGGATGGCGGATACAGGGAGGCCCAGGTTTCCTAAAATCGATAGTAGAGACCTGATCGTGCTGATGGCGTTGCAGAACACCAGCGTCTGGCCCTCCGTTGTGGCCAGGACGTAGTACAGGAACTCCATCCTGGACTCCTCGCTGCAGTGGATCACCGTCTCCTCCAGCTTGGCGGCCACCTTCCTGGCCTTGGTCAGGTCGAAGATCTTCACCTTCTCCCTGAATTTGATCTTCTTCATGATCGACGCCACGGAGGTCTTGGCCCTCTTCGAGGCCTGCTTCGCCTGCTTTTTCTTCAGTACGGTCTTGGGCATGGTCAACGTGGCGGAGAACACAAAGGTCTGCAGCCTCCCGGAGAAGGGGACCCTGTCGATGATGTAGCTCAGTTCCTGGTAGTGACCCTGCTCCACCATCCTGTCCGCCTCGTCCAGCACAAAGAAGGAAAGCGTCTTGAGGTTGGACAAGCCCGTATCGCTTTGGATGAGCTCCCATAGCCTGCCCGGGGTTCCCACCACGATATGAGGTGAATTTCTCAGTACTCTCTCCTGCTTCTGCTGGGACATACCACCTACGATGCCGGCGGTGTATATCCCGTACCGCAGCGCGACGTCGTCGATGTGCTGCTTGATCTGCAGCGCAAGCTCTCTCGTGGGGGACACGATGAGTGCCTTGACTCCCAGCGGGTTCTTCGTCCTTCTCCCTTTCCCAGAGGGCCCCTCCTCGCCGGTCTCCTCATCCCTAGACTTGTCTAAGTCTCTTAGGATCCTCTGAATCATGGGCAGGGCGAAGGCCAAGGTCTTGCCCGAGCCCGTCTGCGCCGCTCCCACGATGTCCGTGTCCCCAGGCAGGGAGGACGGCAGCGAGTCTTTCTGAATGGGCGTGGGGTTGGCAAAGCCGAGGCCCTTCAGGCTGTCCAGAATTCTCACGTCCAGGTTCAGTGGGAACCACTTCTTCATGTTGACGCTGGACACCGCCTTGGGCTTGCGCTTGGCCCGGGCGGCCTCGGACGGCACCCCGGCGTCGCCGCCCCCCTCGCCGTCCTTCCGCCCCTCCTCCCCCTCCCTTTTCTTTTTCTTCTTCTTCTTCACCTTCTTGGCCTGAGAGGCCTCGTCACCACCTTCACCGGCCTTCCCCTCTGCCAAAGGCGCTACGTCCTCCTCCTCGAGCACTTCTAGCTCCATGAAACCACCCCAGTCTTGGTCGGTGTCCTCCAGCAGAGAGTCCTGGTCGACGTATACCTTCTTCCACGACCGTTTCTTCTTCGTTTGGGTTTCCTCCGCAAGGAGCTCGGGGTCCTCGTCGGCGGCAGGTCCGGTGCCATCATCTTTCCCCTTCCGCCGCCTCCCCTTTTCAGTACGCTTCCGCTTCGAGACCATCGTGATCGCCATCGCGACAAAAAACCTGCTGGCTTGGGGCCGCCCCGCTGAGCTGAGATCAGACGAAGGCCACGCGAGCGAGTGAGGTCGCCGGGAGGCGAGGCGAGGCGAGGGCGAGGGCGAGAAGGGCGGGAGCGCGCGGGAGGGGGGAAAGGCGAGTGCTTTTTGTTGCAACAGGATGAAGCTGACGGAGGAGCTCGTTCTGCAGCGCACCAAGGCGAAAAGCCTCTCTGACGTTCGCAGCCTGAACATGTGGGGACAGGACATATCCGACATAGACGTTCTGCTGCGGATGCCCAACGTGGAGGTCCTTTCGCTGTCCGTGAACGGCATCTCATCGCTAAGCAGTTTCAGGAGGTGCGAGCGGCTGCGCGAGCTCTACCTGCGGAAAAACGACGTGAAGAACCTGGCGGACATCCATTTCTTAGCGGGGATCAAGTGCCTCAAAATCCTGTGGCTCAGCGACAATCCTTGCGCGGAGAGCACCGAGTACCGGGCCACCGTGATCCAGTACCTGCCGAACCTGGAGAAGCTTGACAATGTGGACGTCACGGATGCGGAGAGGCTCTCGGCGAGCTCGGGGGCCCTCATGCTTCCCAGGCTTGACTCGAGGCAGCTTGGGGACAGCCTGGAGAGGACTCTGGTTCTGGAGTCACCCAGGGTGGAGTCAAGCGGGCCGGCGGGGTTGGGGGCCTCCTCCCACTCCCACTCCCAGCAGCAGCACCCGCTTCAGCCTCCGCCCGGCGCGAGGGCGCCGGAGGAGCAGACCCAGCGGACGGGAGACGACGCCAAGATGACGGTGAACGGTATGGGTTTGGGAACCGCCGACACGACTTCGCCGCACATTCTGTACGCGGTCATCGCCCTGCTGGAGGAGCTCGACGAGGACAGTTTGAGGATCGTGAAGGCTGAAGTGGACTCTAGGCTGGGGCCAAGCTGAGACCACCACCATCCATCATCATCCATTGTAATGAATTCTGAACGCCCCGACTCTCGCCACCCTCTCCAGCGATCTCTCCTCGACTCAAAATTAAATCCGTTGTTTCAGGCTGAAACTTTCAGGCGAGGGAGTGCACGGAGCGAGGCAAGCCGAAGAGCGAGCGAGGTAGCCACGATGAACGGGCAGCCGAACTGGAGTGACTATGGTCAGCAGCCACCGCAAGGCGCGGCGGGGCAGGGGAACCTGAACTTTGTTTCCACGTCTTTTGACCCGGGGAGGGCCCAGGCGCAGCCCTCGTACAACACGAACTACAACAACAACACGGCGACGACCTCTTTCGACGACGAGCCCCCGCTCTTGGAAGGTGAGCGCGTGGTTTCTCCTCGCACCTCCGCTTCCGGATCCTTGGGGCGATGAGCCGCAGCGGCTGCGGGAAGAACCCTTCTGCTGACTTCTTGGTCCCCTCGGCGGCCGCGCCATGTTGCCTCTTTCTTTCTCTCCCTACGTAAAGAGCTCGGGATCGATATCACTTCCATATTCAAAAAGACGGGAGCCGTGTTCAGCTTCGGCTCCACGGCGGACGGCACGTACGATAGCGACCTGAGCGGGCCGATAGTCTTCATACTCGGCCTCGGTTTTAGTCACATGCTGGTAAGTTCATACTCGCCCTCACACCACCACCCACACCCACCTGTCTCTCTACTCCTCGTCGTCGTCCCGTCGAGGGCGAGGGCGACAACAATCAAGCTTCTCCGTCCCGATTCTCGTGCCTTGTGAGCCGCCCGCCCCTGACCCTCCTCCCGCCCCTCCCTCCTCAGTCTGGCAAGGTCCTCTTCGGGCTCATCATAGGTTGGACGATAATCACCTCGTTGGGGATGTCGTGGCTTGTGAACCTCCTCGTGGGCCCGGGAGGGGACATCGGGATGTACGCGTGCTGCAGCATTCTTGGGTACTGCCTGGTGCCGCAGATCGTGCTGTCCCTCGCGTACCTCGTCATTGGAAAGTCCGCCGCGCTCTCCGTGATTGCTGTCTTCGCGATCCTGTGGAGCACCAGGGTGGCCTCCAGGTTCGTCACCGTCCGCCTGAAAGCGAAGCACATCCCGGTGGAGGAGCAGCGGTCGCTCCTGGCCTACCCGTGGCTCCTCGTGTTCAGTATGTTCGCACTGCTCTCCCTGTACTGATGAGCGCGTGGACCAGGAGGAGAGAGGGAGCGAACAATACAATATGCCGCACGGCAGGCTTGCAGATTCCACTCCGGGGGGAGGGTTTGATCCATTCTATTCACATGAACTTTTGTCGCTTGTTACTGTTCTCGTCAGGGTCTGACAGGAGGCTGAGGTCCTGCTTCGGCACAGCGCTCAGCAACTTTGCCCCAATCTTCTGCCTCTCCTCGTCTGTCATCCTGCCAAACTGCTGCGCGAGCTCCTGCGCAGCCGTGCTCGTAATGGCAGGCGTGCCCGCCTGATCACCACTCTCCCTCCTCTGCTTCGCGGACAGGAGGTCTTTCTTGATTTGTTTGATCCTGTCCTCCTTCTGAGACGCACTCGCCTCGATCTTCGCCCTCCACGCGTCCACCAAATCGATCATCTTCCTCTCCGCCTGCACAGAGTCCCACATCAGCTTCTGGTAATGCTGCAGGACCTTTTTGTCCGCCCGACCTGACACAATGGCGCTCGTGGAAAGCGCCTCTCCGCACCGTCCCTCCACAGCCTTGGCCTCCGTTGAGCACCTCTTCACCTCGGCCGCCAGGCCCGCCAGCTGCCGGAGCTCCTCGGGCTCCACGCCGAGGAGGGAGGGAGCCGTTTTGAGCTGGGCTGTGGGCGAGGAGGGAGTCTCTTGACCCCCGGTCGTGTGGTGTTTGTCTTCTCCGTCCTCCAGGGAGAATCCCGTCTGCTGCACAAGCCGCGTGATCCCGCTGTTGCCGAAGAGCTTTCTTTCGTTCCACACCCTCATCAGGCGGCGGACCGCCGCGTTGATCTGTTTGTTCCACGTTGGGTCACGAGAGCGTCAGCCTCGGCGGGTCGTTGCCACCAGTTTCCACAAACGAATTGGATGGAGGATGGAGAAGATATAACTTCTCAAGATAAACTTACCTTTTCATCTCCCGTCTTGGTCAGTTCCTTAATCACCCTACCGAGTTTATTGTAGAACTGCTCGGTGAACTGCGTGCCGTCCGCCCGGGTCTTGTGAATAAGGTCATTGCAAAGGTACACCAGCGCGAGCTTCCTCTGCACGTTCGCGGCGAGGAACTCACTGAACCAGGTCTCGACAATGCTGCGGAGACGGAAGACGGGAGGGTCAGGAGGTCTGCTGGTCTCGAGGCAGGAAAAAAGCAAACTTTAGACTCACACTTTGTAGTCGGACTTGTAGAACTTGCACCAACGGGAGGTGGACTCGATTGCCTTGGAGGACGTGTCGATCTTCCTCAGCTTCTGCTTCAGAACCTCCGGATCCATGACGCCCGCGATGCAACCTCCTGCGCAATCAATCACTCACTCTGTCCTCGTTCCTCGGTCGCCGAGGCAATCGAGAGCGTTTTCGATCGAGAAAAATAAAAAATTCCCCCCTCTTTCCGTGGCCGGGGAGGGGGGGAACCACAAGCGCTGGCCGGCGGCTTGGCGCAACGGTGGAAGCACAACAGCAGGAGCGAGACCTGCTGATCGCACTAGTGTGATCGTGTGAGAGAACATGGCGGAGGGAGAGGCGGCGTGGCGCGAGATCGTGTCGGACGTGTCATCCACGTCGACGAACAGAAGAATCCGCGCGTGGGAGAAGATCAACGCAGCATCTCACGGAGCAGGACCTGAGGATGAGGGTGGTGATGGTGCTGGTGTGCGCGCAGAGAACGCCATCTTGGCCATTGAGCTTGCGGCGGGGGTCTACTCGGACAAGGTGTCGAAGGCCGCCTTGCGGAAGGCGATCAGGTCGTGGATAAAGTCGGAGGACTTCGTGAAGCTGTCCGTGGTCGCCGTCGCGAAGAGGCAGAAGGAGATAGCCAGATACGTCCTCCCGTCGCACCAGCGCTACATCCTGATGGACTGGGTTTGCTCGCTCATCGTGAAGCTCCGGGAGTCAAAGCAGCTCAAGGCGGAGAACGCTATGATCGCGACGGCGTCGCAGCTCCTGACCGCGGCGCTCCAGGACTCCCAGGCGGGTAGGCCCAAGGTGTGGTTCCTGCACAAGCGCTTCGCGGACCGACTCTTCGACGCCGGAGAACAGGGGTCCTTCGACTCCCTCGCCTCACGATTCCTGCAGGAGACCAAGGAGCCCGGCCTTATACGGCTGCTGTCGGAGAGGAGGGAGGTGCAGCAGCATGGCTCCGCGGAAACCAGATCTGCTCTCCTAAAGATCTTCGTGGAGACGGTAGTCACAGCCAAGGGGAAACCCAGGGCTGTGGACGTCGAGGCCTGCATCCCTCTCGCCGCGAGCCTCTCGGCGGAGGAGTTCGGCTCCCAGGTCATGCCGGGCGTCCAGCGCATGATGAAGCGGTCCCCAGAGGTTATCACCTCCACCCTTGGGGTACTGATCCCGGAGCTCAAGCTGAACCTGTCAGAATGGGCGGCGGAGCTCATGGCCGCCGCCGTCGCGCAGCTTCAGTCCTCCGACCAGAAGCAGAGGGTTGATGCGACGAGAGCGGCTCAGGCCCTGTGTGAGGGCGCCTCTAGCCCGGATCTCCTGCAGCGGCTTGCAGACCACTTGGCTGACCACGTGTCCTCTAAGAAGGCCAAGCAGTGGTACGAAAGGCAGCAGGTAGCGGTTATCCTGACCACAGCGTCCCGGAGGGCGGTCCAGCTGCGTATGGATGCGCACTACTTCAACGGGATCGCCAAAACGCTCTTCGACTTCTTTGGGAAGGAGGGGAACGAGTCGGCCAAGGCAGCCATCCTTGATGCCATCTTGTTCGTGGCTGACCATGTCGACTCTGCCGGCGATGCCGGCGTGCTCGGGGCCCTCCTGACCGGCAAGTCGGACCTCAAGTCTTCCGCACTCGACATTTTGGTCGCGCTCACTGAGAACAGGAGAGTGGATGCGTCCGAGCTCGCCGAGCTCCAGGGCGGGGTTCTTGCAATCCTCAAGGAGAGCATGGCCAAGACAGCGGCGAGGCATCTCCTGCCAGGCTCCATGCTCTTCCTTTTGAACCTTTCCAGGAAGAACGGGGCGGTGTGGGAGGCGATGAAGAAGGAAGGCATCCCAGACAAGATTGCCTCGGACTCTGCATCTCTGTTCGCCGTGAGCTCAGGGACGCTCGCACCGCAGCAATCCAAGAGCATGGCGGCCACGTGCAGGGATCTCCTCCTGGGCGTGAGCGACATGGACGTCTCAGGAATAGTCCGGGACCTCTGCAAGCAGCTGGTGCTCCTCTCGTTGGACGCGGACAGGATAGTCCAGAAGTTCGTCCTGGAAACCATGAAGCAGATCAACGGCGCGGCAACTGACTTGGCCCTAACCCTGCTGGACGCCCTCCACGACGTGCTCGTCGAGAGGGGCGGCGAGCCAGACTTTACCACGCAGAGCATGCAGGGCAGAGCCACGCGGTGCATGGCTGCGCTGGCGCCAATGACAGAGAGTGGGTGCTCCTGCGAGATCATCGTGAAATTGCTTCTGCTGTGCCACCAGCCTTACTTCATGAAGGAGAAGGGGTCGAGCTTTGCTTGGCCGTGCCTGGTGAGGCACCTCGAGACCTCTTCCAAGATTGACGTGAAAGGTTTGCTGGACAGGCTGATGCCAGAAATCTTGAAGGAGGTTTTTGGAGACCGAGGCCTGGGCAACGAGGAGGAGGACGAAGTGGAGGCTGCCATCAACTGCGTCGGAGAGCTCTCCACCCTGGGCTGCGAGAGCTTTATGGGCAGCCTCATGTCCATCGTAGGTGCGGTGGAAGACTTTGAGACTCACTCAACCCTGAAAGACTTGGACTTTAAGATATACTTCACACCTGAAGGCGAGTTGTCTGACGAGTACGGGACGTACAAGGCGGAAGTTGTGGATAACAAGAACGTCAGGAGGGCGAAGGGACGCTTCAAATCGAGCGGGGGCTCGTTTGGGGGCGTGAACGACTCAGACGATTACATCTCAGTGACGAGGAGGGACGCCAAGCCAAAGCAGAGCGAGGGCAAGGGCAAGAACAAAGTGAAGGGCAAGCAGCAGCCACTGGATCCCAGGGAAAAGGCGAGGCAGGAGCAGCTCGAGAGGGAATCGGGTGTCCGGGCAAAGCTTGAGGTCATCAGAGAGAATGTCACGAACATTCTCCAGGTCATCGAAAGAATTGCAAGGCATGCGCCAAAGCTCGCCCTGGACAACTTGGAGAGCCTGTCCGCCGTGTCCACTCCCCTGCTGTCGTCCAAGCTGCTGCACGGGGAGGCCTTGGAGACAACCCAGGCGCTGGCAAAGTGCCTGCCCTCTCCACTCGACAGGAAGGCGGGCGACCTTGCAAATTGTTTGTGGCTCATCCTTGGTCCAGAGTCTCACGAGGTCATCTCGTCGCAGAGACTGCAGGACTCCATCGCCGCGATTGCTGGCGCTTGCAAGCAAGGTCCTATCTATGCTCCTGTGTATTGGTTCTTGTTCCCCATCCTAAAGTGCATTTACTCTTGCGACAAAGTCACACCGATGCACGAAGAGGTGGTGCACACCTTGATATTGCACACCACCGAGGATGGGGAGTGGCCATTCGGAATGACTGCGGAGGCGATCTACAACCTGTGGAATCTTGTTCCAAGTCATAGAGTGGATCTTGAGACGGGGCTCACCAACGTGTGCAAAAGGTTCACGAGGGGCACGGATCTTTCTCTCATTGCAAACGGCTTATTCAAGGAGGATGCCAACATCAGGCTGGTCACCTGCACATGCCTGCAAAAGTCCCCGCTGTGGGCCGCGAAAAAGATACCCCCTTCTGGCAGGATCGCCATTCCTTTCTGGATTGCGTTGCATGACCCAGATGAAAGAGTCTCGGCGGCTGCCGACGCACTGTGGAACCTTTACGGCCATGGCCTTCCCGTTCACTTCATTGACGATATGGTTTCTTTCTTGAACCACTCGAGCATCAACACGGTGGAGGCCACTGCGGCAGCCCTCGGTGAGGCGGTTGAGGAATATCCAGAAACTGCGGAGGCTGTGGTTGGCACGCTGGTGAACTCGTTTGAGGGTCTTGGAACGCAGGGCAGGGTCGGGATTGGCCTCGCGCTAAAGGAGTGCGCCACCGTTGTGGACTACAGTATCATGAGGGGAATTCTCGACTTCCTCCTTCTCAGGGGATTGACAGATCTGGAGGAGAGGGTCAGGGAGTCCTTCCTGAACGCAGGGATTGCTGTTGTCAACCACTTTGGAAACAAACACAGCGTTGAATTGCTTGACACTTTTGACTCCAAGATGAACTCTTCTGCGGCAAAGCTGGGGCTGCACTCTGAAGAGGCATATGATATGATCAAGCAGGGGCTTGTTATATTGTTGGGTGCTCTGGCGTGCCATTTTGACTCTAGCAACAGCAACGTCAAGCTCATTCTGGAGCAGTTGATTGGCGCTCTTGATACTCCATCTGAGATCGTCCAAAGGTCTGTGTCGGAGCGCCTTCCCCCCTTGATCAAGATTCTGTCAAAGGACAAGGAAGAGATGGAGAGGCTGGTCACAAAGCAGCTGGCATACTTGAAGGAGGCTGAAAACTTTGGCAAAAGGAAGGGGGCGGCGTACGGACTAGCAGGGATAGTGAAGGGACTTGGAATGGCTGCCCTGAAGAACTACGATGTCATTAATGTGCTCAAGTCCTACATTGAGGACAAGAAGGACCAGCAAGCGAGGGAGGGGGCGCTCATGGGTTTTGCGTGCCTCAGCGAACGCTTGGGCCGGCTCTTTGAGCCTTACATTATCCACATATTGCCCCTGCTGCTTCTCGCCTTTGGAGATGGCATCATCGCTGTCAGGCAGGCAGCCCAGGAGGCTTCCCAGGTCATCATGGGAAAGCTGTCCACCCAGGGAATGCGGCTTGTGTTGCCGGCCTTGCTGAAAGGTTTGGACGAGATCGCTTGGAGAACAAAGCAAGGGAGTGTTCAACTGCTGGGCACGATGGCATACTGTGCTCCAAAGCAGCTTGGAACGTGCTTGCCCACTATTGTTCCGAAGATTGGAGAGGTCCTGAAGGACCCGCACCCCAGGGTTCAAGAGGCTGGAAAGAATGCCCTGCAAGAGATTGGAAGCGTTATTAGAAATCCTGAAATTTCTCAAATTTCGGACCAGCTTCTAGGTGCTCTTGCGGACCCTGGCGCGAACACAAAGAAGGCCTTGGAGTCCCTCTTGACAACCAGGTTCGTGAACACAATTGATGCGGCATCACTTTCCCTGATCATTCCCATCTTGATGTATGGGCTCAGGGAGAAGAGCAAAACCAACAAGAAGAAGGCCGCACAGATTGTCGGAAGTCTGTGCCAGCTGGTCACAGACTCCAAGGACATGAGTGCCTACATGGACGACATAGTGCTGAGTTTGAAGAAGGTCCTGGTTGACCCTATTCCAGAAGTTAGGTTTGCGTCAGCTAAAGCGATTGGCTCGCTTGTCAGAGGAATCGGCCCCAGCGCAGTCCAGGAGCTCCTTCCGTGGTTCTTGGAGACTCTGAAATCTGACTCAACCTCTGTTGAAAAGAACGGAGCTGCGCAAGCCCTATCGGAAGTTCTGGCAGTCCTGGGCGATGAGCATCTTGATGAGCTCATGCCTGAGATTATTTTGGGCTGCACCCAAAATGTTAACATCCAGGAGGGCTACCTGACAATGTTCAAGTACTTGCCGTTCGCCATGGAGCCGGCATTCCAGGCCTACTTGCCGGAGATCTTGCCAATTGTCATTACTGCGCTGTCAAATGACGTGGAGGGTGTTAGAGAGGCGGCCTTCAACTCTGCTAAGGCGATCATTGAGATTTACGCCACCAAGTCCACGTCCCTGCTCTTGCCTGTGATCGAGAAAGGAATCTTGGACCCCATCTGGAGGATAAGGGAAAGCAGTGTCGACTTGCTCGGCCGTCTCATTTTCAAATTGTCAGGCAAGTCGTTGCAAAAGGCTGCCGAGGACGAGGAGATCCTGTCCTTCACGGATCACCAGACGAAACTCATGAAGGAGGCTATTGGCGAGGAGCAGTGGCACAAGATCCTTTCCTTGCTATATCTTCTCAGGTCTGACGGTGCGTACACGGTCAGGACGAACGCCTTGAACATCTGGAAGATTGTCGTCTCGAATACTCCCAGAACGGTGAACCAGATCGTCAGCCCTCTTATGAGCCTTGTCATTGATGCCCTCAGTGAGCACGGCACCGACCAGCAGCAGACTGCGGCCGCCTGCCTCGGCGAGCTGGTGAGGAAGTTTGGAGAGAGGGTCACCAAGCTTATCTTCCCCATCATGGAGCAGGGTTTGAGGGACGAGTGTGTCGGCTCGAGAAGGGGCGTGTGTTACGGCCTCAGCGCCGTTCTGAAGAACGTGTCCAGGAGGGAGATTGTCAACTTCCTTCCTACCCTGCTCCCAGCTGTCCAGTCGGCGCTGTGTGATGACGACGAGAGCGTGAGAACCGCTTCCGGTGAGCTCATGGCGACCCTCTTCAAGGGTGCCGGCGACGTGATCCAGGAGGAGATGCTGCCTCAGATTCTGTCCGACATCAGGGACAGCGCAGCCAACGCCGACCGGTCCTTGGAGGGTCTCGTCGTCATGCTAGGGGTCCGCCCCGCCATTCTGGGGGAGATCCTGCCGGACCTGAGCTCGCTGCCTCTCACGCCCATCAAGGCGCGCGCTCTTGGAGAGGTCGCCAAGGTCCTCCCACCTGCGAGCGTTCATAAGCAGCTGAAGAACTTTCTGAAGCCGGTCCTCTCCACCCTGACGACCTCAGAGGACGAGGAGGTCCTGGGCGCCGCAGAGGTCGCCGCGGAGGCGGTCATCTCCTGTGTTGAGGAGGCCGCCCTGTACGACTTGACTTCTGTCTTTGTCAGGGAGTTCGACGACCCCAAGGCCTGCCTTGGTTCCGCCAAGGTGATCCAGATCTTCTGCAGGTGCACCAAGCTGGACTTCCAGGAGCACGTCGACCAGTTGATGTCCTCGGTGATCTCTGTCTTTGCGGACGCAGAAGGGGACTGCCTCCAGGAGTGCTGGAACGCCCTCAACACGGTGGCCAAGACAATTCCCAAGGAGAGGCAGGCCTCCCACGTGACGGCGCTAAAGGACGCGATCAGAGCGGCCAGGGAGCACGAGAAGCGGAAGAGGCACGGCGGGGAACTCCTCGTCGCGGGATTCTGCACACCGCCCAAGGCCCTCTCCGCAGTCCTCCCCATCTACCTCTCCGGCCTCCTGACGGCCAAGAGCTCGGAGGTGAGGGAGAAGGCGGCGGAGGGACTTGGCGAGCTCATCGAGGTGACCTCGCTGCCCTCCCTGAAGCCTGCGCTGGCCCAGGTCACCGGCCCCCTGATCAGAATTCTGGGAGACCGGTACCCCTGGCAGGTCAAGCTCGCCATCCTCTCGAGCATTCAAGTCCTGCTCAGCAAGGCTGGGCTTTTCCTCAAGCCCTTCGTCCCACAGCTGCAGACCACCTTCCTCAAGTCCCTGAACGACGCCTCGGCGGAGGTCAGGGAGAAGGCTGCTGCGAACCTCGGCCAGCTCGCCCAGCTCACCCTGCGCATCGACCAGCTGGTCAAGGACCTCTTGAACACCTCGAGGTCCTGCGCGCCCAGTGTCAAGGAGGCCTGCGTCATCGCCCTCGGGGAGGTCGTGCTGAACGGCCCCAAGGCCAAGCTCTCCGCGGCGGTCGTCACCCAGGCAGGCGAGGACCTGAAGTCGATGGCGGAGGACGACGAGGAGAGCAGCGATGTGCAGAGGCGGGCCGCCTTTGCACTCGGCCAGTACGGCGCCAGGTGCTCCTCGGAGGAGCTCACCTCTCTCCTCGCCTCGGTGTGCCAGAGCCCCACGGCGACCAACCTCGTCGCCTTCAACTCGATCCTGCGGCACGCGCATGCCCAGCTCAAGGCCTCCCCTCTATTCCCAAAGTGCCTGCAGGTGATCCAGCAGGAGCACTGCAAGAGCAAGGAACAGGACGTGAGGGCCAAGGCCGCGGAGGCCTGCGGGATCGTGCTCGCGAACGAGGCGGCCGAGGAGGGCGGCAATGGGACCCTGCCGTCCCTGAAGCAGCTCTCCCCGATGCTGTGCAAGCTCCTCGACCCCAGCGCCAACAACAGCGAGGTGCTGCTGATGGCGATGGAGTCTCTGTCAAAGGTGGCGGACAGGGACCACTCGTTGGTGCAACCGGTCGCCTGCGACCTGCTCTCGGCGCTGTGCGCCCTGCTCGACGCCCAGGTATCCGGCCCGGTCAAGCTCGCGGCGGAGGACCTCGTGGGGAGCTGCCTCGGGGTTTCCAGGGGTGCGGAGGCCGCCGTGGAGACGCTCAACTCCATGAACGCCAGCGCGGCGGTCAAGCAGGCTGCGACCCTCGGCATGCTGAAGAAGGTAGCAACGAGGAGGAACAAGTAAGGAGGAAGCGGTGCTGGTCTCGGGGCGGGGGGGGGGGGGGGGGGGGGGGCGGGGCGGCAAAAAGCGGGGGGGGGGAATTTAAAAAACGGGGGTCCCTTTTTTTTTTTCTTTCCTTTTTCTCCTTCTGCGGGGGGGGTGCGGGGGGGGGGGTGGG
>Ga0160423_10001929_pt1 | contig 17348 bp, 20 predicted proteins | sample CRUFie14St8metaG_FD_108191 | JGI IMG/M metagenome (GOLD analysis project Ga0160423, IMG submission 108191) | Marine microbial communities from the Costa Rica Dome - CRUD Field 142mm St8 metaG | ecosystem: Environmental > Aquatic > Marine > Oceanic > Photic zone | place: Costa Rica: the Eastern... | reverse complement strand
CCTTGGTATATAGTTAATCCAAAGTTAGAAACATGGGGATATTATGAGCCACAAGGTTATAAAGCTCCACTTATAGGAAGAGAATGGGTTTGGGGTATAACAGATTGCTGGGCGTTAGTTCGTGACTATTATCAACAAAAAAAAAATATAAGTTTATTAGATTATGAACGAAATATGTCTCCAGAAGAATTTTTATTAAATCCTTTGTTTGAAAAATATGCAATACAAACTGGATTTAGAGAACTTGATAAAGATGAAAATTTAGAAAAAGGTGATGTATTATTGATGTCAATATTGCATCCAACTTTAAATCATGTAGCTATTTTTTTAGGAGATATGGTTTTACATCATTTAGCCGATAGACTATCTTGTAGAGAGCCATATTCTGAGTGGTTACAAAAATGTACTGGTAAGAGGTATCGTTATGCTCAGAAAAATTAAATTACATGGAGAACTTGCTGAGTTTTTAGGTCAGGATGAATTTGAAGCTGTTGTAAAAACTACAGCAGAAGCTGTTAAATTTTTAATAACAAATTTTCCAAAATTAGAAGCATATATGAGCAATAGATATTATCAAGTATTAGTTGGAGATAATGAATTAGATAAAGATCAAATACATGATCCTGTAGGAAAATCACAAATACATTTTGTACCTGTTATAAGCGGTGCTGGTGGTAACAGCTTTAATAGAATTTTATTAGGTGGTGCTTTAATTGGTGCATCATTCTTATTTCCCGGTGCTGGTATGTTTGGAACAATAGGCGCTGGTGGGAAAATCGCATATGGAACAACTCTTGGAACAACAGGATTAGCTGCTGGTAGTGCAGTAATGACAGGAATCGGTACGGCTCTTAGTGCTATTGGTGCAGGGATGGTTTTAAATGGTGTTTCTGAAATATTATTCCCATTGCCTATACCAGAAGAACAAGAAGATGACCCACGAATATCTTTCAATTTCTCAGGGGTGCAAAACACTAGCCGCGCAGGGACAGCACATCCGATTGTATACGGAGAAATCGTGTGCGGATCAGTGGTAATTTCCGCTTCTGTTGATACGAATCAGGTGGTTGCATGATAAAGAAAATTATTAAAGGTGCTGGTGGCCCTCCTACTCCTCCTACTCCGTATCGTGCGCCTGACACTTTAAATAGTAAACAGTTTGCGACTATACAAGATTTGTTGTCAGAAGGTGAGATAGAAGGTTTTGCAACTCCATCAAAAGCTGGTATTGCTAAAAGTTCTGCTGATTATTTGACTTCAGCACAAAAAGATATATTCCTCAATAACACACCAATACTTAATGAAAACGCTAGTAATAGTAGCCCAACAGATGCAGACTTTAATTTTCAAAGTGTTATATTAGATGCACGTTTTGGTACGAATAATCAACTTGTAATACCGGGTATTGAATCAAGTGATCCTGTAAATTCAAGTCCTATAAGTGGATTTCCTAGACCTTGTACTGTTGCCAATAGTGGTGTAACACAAGCTATCTCTCTTAATAAAGATGCAGTAAGAGTAACAATATCTTTTCCTCAGTTACAAAAAGCAGAAGATAATGGAGATTTATTAGGTTCTAGTGTTGAGTTGCAAATACAATTACAAACTAATAATGGAACTTTTCAGACAAAAATTACAGATACTATTACTGGAAGATCTGCTGATTTATATTCCAAAGAATATCGTGTAAATCTACCAGCAACATATTCACAAGCTGCAATTAAAGTTCTTAGGGTTACAGCAGATAGTACAGATAATTCACTTAAAGATGAATTTAGTGTTTCTGTTATGCAAGAGATAGTAGATGATCCACAAACATATCCTGACTCTGCATATGCACAATTAAGAATAGATTCTGAACAATTTAGTGCAATACCAAAAAGAGCTTACAGAATTAGAGGAATTAAAGTACGAATACCGGCAGCAAACGGAGGATTAACTCCAACAGTTAACTTACAGACAGGTCGTATTGAATATCCAGCAAACTACGTTTTTAACGGACAGATGGCTGCTGCAACTTGGTGTAGTTGCCCTGCAATGATACTTCTAGATCTTCTTACGACCAAAAGATACGGATTTGGTACGCATATAGCTCCCAATCAAGCTAATGATTCTGAGTTGTATGAAAATTTAGATTTATATAGTTTTGTTGCTGCTAGTAGATATGCAAATGAATTAGTAGATGATGGATTTGGAGGACAGGAAGCAAGATTTAGTTGCAATGTAAACATACAATCATCTAAAGAAGCTTTTAATTTAATTCAAGATTTAGCCTCAATAATGAGATGTATACCAGTATGGTCACAAGGTTCTATTTCAATTGTTCAAGATGCACCAACAGACCCTAGTTATTTATTTAGTTTAGCTAATGTAACTCCAGCAGGGTTTAGCTATACAGGTTCTAGTCTTAAACAAAGACATTCTGTTGTAAGTGTTAGTTATTTTAATATGGATTCAAGAGAGATGGATTTTGAAGTATATGGCGATGGTAACAGTACAGCAGAAGTTAACAGAAGAGCAAAGTTAGGAATAGTTTACAAACAAGTAAAAAGTTTTGGTTGTACTTCTAGGGGTCAAGCGCAGCGTTTGGCTCGTGCAATAGTCTTCTCGGAAGAACAGGAAAGCGAGGTTATAAATTTTTCTACATCAATGGATGCTGGAGCAATAGTAAGGCCAGGTAGTGTAATTGCTGTAAATGATCCAGTTAGGCAAGGAGATAGAAGATCTGGTCGTATTGCTGCTGCTACGACAACACAAATTACAGTTGACGATGCTCAAGATCTTTTTAGTTTTGGAGGTGGTAATGAAAAAGTAAGTGTTATTATGCCAGATGGAACTGTTGAGAAAAAAGATTGTACTGTTGTTGGAGATAAAATAAATCTTACGAGCGCATTAAGTACAACACCTAATGTAAATTCTATTTGGTTATTAGAAAGTGACGGAACTGGAGAAGAACCACAGACTTTTAGGGTTGTAAGTGTAGAAGAACAAGATGGTGTTAATTATTCTGTAAGTGCATTAGCTTATAGGTCTGACAAGTACGACAATATAGAATCAGTTGACTTCCCCACTTTACCGGCAAGAAATATCTCTAAACTCAATGAATTAAAACCAGCACCTACAATAAAATTACCAATATTAGAAGAAATTGTTGTTATTAATAATATTGCTATAAATAGATTACTTATATCTTGGCAACCTGTTGCTGGAGTTACGCAATATCAAGTTCAATATCGATTTCAAAATACTAACTGGGTTACTGAAATTGTATTTAGACCAGATATTGAGATTATGAATACACAAGCTGGAATTTATGATATAAAAATATTTTCATTCAATGCTGCTGGTCAATTATCATCAACTCCATCATCAACACAGTTTAACGCAGAAGGAAAAACGGCAGTACCAGATGACGTACAAAACCTTACATTAGAACCTATAAACGATAAATTAGTAAGATTAAGATGGGATAAATCTATTGATGCAGACGTTTTACATGGAGGTCGAGTCTATATACGACACTCAAATAAGACTGATGGTACTGGAACTTTTGCAAACTCTGTTGACTTAGTACAAGCTGCTGCTGGTAATACTACAGAAGCAGTCGTACCAGCACTTGAGGGAGAATATATTTTGAAATTTAGAGATGATGGGGAAAGATTTAGTACAGGAGAAACAAGTGTAATTTTAGATTTACCAGATTTAGTAGATGCACAAGTAATTCTAACTGAGAGAGATGATGATAATAATTACCCTGGCACAAAGACTCGCACAAGTACTTCTAGTAATGTTTTAAGTCTTACCAATCCAGCAGCTACTAATGGATTGACAGGCACATATGACTTCCAAAATACAATAGATTTAGGTGGTGTATTTTCTTTAAATTTAAAAAGAATATTACAGACTATTGGAATTGAAATTGGTAATACTATTGAATCACAAATTCCAGATTTACCTCCAAGTTTAGGAGGCCCTGCTGGAGGTGGTTGGGATAACTATGCAACTAATGGTAATTTTGATGGTACTGCGATTGAAGATGTTAATGCTCAAATGGTTGTAAGAACAACGCAAACAGATCCATCTGGTTCACCAACATATTCAGCATTTAACACTTTTGCAAATGGAACATTTAAAGGTAGAGGATTTCAATTTAGATTAAATTTAACCTCTGAAAACACAGGCCATAATATTAATGTTATTCAAGCTGGTTTTGTTGCGTCTTTTGAATCAAGAAACGAGAGAAGTTATCAAACAGGGAGTGGAACGTCTACCGCACCGCAACAATCTGGCACTTCTTCTTCTGGGTTGGATGTTACTTTTGGAAAACCATTTTTTGTAGGTACTTCTAGTTTAGGAGGTGCTAATGCTTTCTTACCTTCAGTTGGTATTACTATACAAAACGCATCTGCTGGAGATTATTTTGTATTGTCGGGAGTTACTGGTACAGGCTTCAATATTAAAATAAAAAATGGTACAACTTTCATAGATAAACAATTCACATTCCAAGCTGTCGGTTACGGCAAAGGGGTGTAATATGGAGGAAAGTATTTTTTAAATGGCACAAGTATCTAATAAAGATATTGCAAATAGTTCTGGTGCTGGTGTCAGGGCAGATCTTAACCTTGCGTTAGCTGCTGTAGCTTCAAATAATTTCGGTGATAAAGCACAAGCTGGTCAAGTTTTGCCATGTGAATTTGTTGCAGATAATTCTACCTCGCCTAAAAAATTATTAATTAGGTCAACTACAGGAGATGATGGTACTTCTGGTACAACTCCTACATATTTTGATGTTGGTAATTTAGATGAAGCAAATTTAGGACTTGTAAAAAGGGCTGGAGACACGCTAACAGGCCCATTAGAACTAGACGATGGTTCTGGAGCAGCTAGTCCAGCATTAAGTTTTGATGGAGACAGCGATACTGGAATTTTTAGGCAAGCAGCAAATACAATGGGATTTTCTACCGCTGGCACACAAAGAGTTGGAATAAGTAATGCTGGTTTAGATATGCTTAACGCATTGCCAATAAGGTTTCAAGATACTAGCGGTTCTCCTTTTGTATCCTTACAATCTCCGTCATCATTATCTGGAAATGTAACTCTTACATTACCTTCATCAATAACTAATGGCGGTTTTTTACAAACAGATGGATCTGGAAATTTAAGTTTTCAAATTGTGGCTGGTGTGCCTACTGGCTCTGTTTTTTGTTTAGCTGTTGATACAGTTCCAACAGGTTATGTAAAATGCGATGGTTCTTCATATTCAAGAACAGGAACTTACGAAGCTTTGTTTAATGTTATAGGTACAGCTTATGGTTCTGTTGATGGAAATCATTTTAATGTTCCAGATTTACGAGGAGAATTTGTTAGAGGTTTTGATGATTCTAGAGGAGTTGACTCAGGAAGATCAATAGCAACGGCTCAAGGTGGACAAAACTTGCAACACAACCACCCAGCATCTTCTAACGCATCAGTATCCGACTCAGGCCATTTCCATCATTCATTTAGGTCAGGTAATGCTGGAGAACGTCAACACAATAGTAACTTAAGTAGTAGTAACTTCCCTTCGTCTGGTACTGGGGCTGGTAACAAAAATGAAGCATATAATATTGTTGCTCAATCAAGCGAGGCAAATGTAGGTAGAACTTCAGATGAAAATGCTAATATTTCTGTTAATGTTAGTACAAATACTAGTAATGATGGTGGTAACGAAGCTAGACCTCGTAATATAGCAATGCTTTACATTATTAAAATTTAATCATGGCAATACAACCTGGTACATACAATATGACTGTACAAAGAAGAGCAGACTTTTCTTTGCAGTTGCAATTTAAAGATTCATCTGATGCAGTTATAAATTTAACTGGATTTACAGTTTATGCTCAATGTTGGGATGAAGGTAGAAATATAAAATATGGCGATTTTGCAATTACTTACACAAATAGAGTAAATGGGATAGTTGACATATCATTAACTGATGTACAGACTGCTACTTTTGAAACTAATACTCTTTATTACGATGTTATGCTTGAAGACTCAAACGGATTGCGAGAGTACTACCTTGAAGGTGCTATAACTATGTCAGAGGGTTATACTTCACCATGACTTCTGTTAACGTCACAACCAGTAAGAATACTGTTACTGTAAATGAAGGTGACGCAACAGTTATTACTGTTGCTACTCAAGGGCCACAAGGCCCACAATTTAGTAGCACTAATACTGGATTAATTGATTCTGGAAAAGTGAATAATTCAGTTATTTACTATGACTCTACTTCTGCTACATTTAAAGCAGATGCAACTCGTACTGTAGAAAACCTTGTAGATGGAGGTTCTTTTTAAACTATGGCTAACACAATCCGCATAAAAAGATCCACAGGATCATCAGCACCAACCACACTAGAAAATGCGGAATTAGCATTTAGTGAAGGTAATGAAGTTTTATATATAGGAAAAGGAACTGGAGGTGCAGGGGGATCTGCAACTACAATCAATGCTATTGGTGGAAAAGGGAAGTTTTTTGATACAGATACAGTAAGAACAACAAACCATGTTTTAGCTGGCGCAGCTTCTGGAAGTGCTGCTGCACCTACATTTAGGGCATTAGTAAGCGATGATATTCCTTCTATAGCGCATACCAAGATAAGTGACTTTGACACAGGGGTTAGAACAAATACACTTAATCAAATGGCTGTTCCTACAGGTTCAGTTTCATTTAACTCACAGAATATTACAAACTTAGCTGATCCTGTAAATACACAAGATGCAGCGACTAAGGGTTTTGTTGAGGCTACATCACAAGGACTTGATGTTAAAGATTCGTGCGTAGCAGCAACAACAGCAAACATAACAATATCTACTGCTCTCAATAATGGAGACACTCTAGATGGTGTTACCTTATCAACCAACGATCGTGTTCTTGTTAAGGATCAATCAACAGCAAGTCAAAATGGTATCTACGTTGTTGGATCTTCTCCAGCAAGAGCAGCAGATTTAGCTACTGGTGCTAACGCTGCTGGTTTCTTCACTTTTGTAGAGAAAGGAACAGTAAACGCAGATAACGGCTTTGTTTGTACATCGGACTCTGGATCAGCAGTTGTAGGAACTAATAACCTTACGATTGCACAATTCTCTGGTGCTGGTCAGATTACAGCAGCAGATGGCTTACAAAAGTCAGGAAATACATTATCAGTTGACCTTAAATCAAATGGTGGACTTGTTATTGAATCTACTGAAATTGCTGTTGATCTTGGTGCTAGTTCTATAACTGGTACTCTTGCGATAACCGATGGAGGAACAGGTGCAACATCAGCTTCTAACGCAAGAACATCACTAGGACTTGTTATCGGTACAGATGTAGAACCTCACAGCGATAAGCTGACAGAACTCGCAACCATGAACCAGACCACAGCTAACTCATTAGCTGATTTGACTGACGCAGAGGTACAGATACTAGATGGTGCAACAATAACAACAACCGAGTTAAATATTTTAGATGGTGGTACATCAGCAACATCTACAACTCTTGCAGCAGCAGATCGTATGGTTATAAATGATAATGGCACAATGGTTCAAGTTGCTCTGACTGATCTTGTTACCTTCTTAGAAAATGGAAGTGTATCAGGTTTTGACATTGATGGTGGTACTTACTAAGCCATAGGAGGTAAAAGCCAATGGCTAATGTAATTAGACTAAAAAGAGCATCAGGCAGCGATCCAGTAGCAAGTGATCTTGTATCAGGCGAACCAGCCGTTAGAACCGATACTGGCGAACTGTTTTTTAAGAAAGATGATGGTTCTGTAGCAAAAGTATCAGGTGCTGGCGGTGGCCCTGATTTTAAATATTTAGCACTTAGAAATGCAGCTAATAATGGTGCAGCTTCTTACCCCAATGCAGATTTTACTCTTGTAACTTCTGGTACGACAAACTCAATAACACCGACAGCAGCAAATACATTATTAGTTAGTGTTAATGGTGTTATCCAAAAACCAAATACAGGAACATCTACACCTTCTTCTGGTTTTGCATTAAGTGGATCTACCATAAAATTTGGAGCTAATCTCTCTGCTGCACCAGATTTTATTCTTTATCAGGAGTCAGGTGGTATTGGAGAGCCTAGTAATGAAACTGTAAGCGAAGCAAAATTAAAAGTAAGCAATAGTCCTGTAAACGGATATTTTCTCTCTGCACAATCTGGCAATACAGGAGGACTTACATGGGCTGCACCTGTAGCAACATCTTGTACTGGTAACTCTGCAACAGCAACAGCACTTGCGACAGCTAGGGCTATAAATGGTGTTGATTTTGATGGTACGGCTGCGATTACAGTAACGGCTGCTGCTGGAACATTAACTGGCACTACATTAAAAAGCACAGTTGTAACAAGTTCTCTTACATCATTAGGAGACTTGAGTGGTCTTACTGTAAATGGCAACTCTTCTTTAAGACATATTCTTGCTCAAACAGATAGTACATATGATATTGGAACAACTAGCACTCGCTATAGAAATGTATATGCAGATGCGTATTACGGAGATGGATCAAACTTAACAGGCATATCGGCTGGAGTAACAAGTGACGCACAAGATAATACTGTAGCTGGAACTAATGCTGGGGATAGTTTTGATGGGACAAATGCAGAGGCAAATACGTTGTACGGAAAAAATGCTGGAACTGCAATCACTACAGGTGATCAGTCGACTTGTGTGGGAAAGGATGCTGGTAAATCTATAAGTACAGCAGCTAGGTTAACTGCTATTGGACATAGGGCTGGAGAGGATGTTACAGGTCAAAACAACACAATAGTGGGAGCTAATTCTGGTCTATCACTAACTAGCGGACAATCTAACGTGATTATGGGAGTTGGTGCAGCAGATACAGGAACAGGTTTTAGTTTTATTACAGCAATAGGGGCAGGGGCGTTAGCTTCTTCTTCACATGGTCAAAATACTGCTGTTGGATATAATGCTGGTAAGAACGCAAGTAATAATTGTACATTTGTTGGCTACAAAGCTGGAGAAAACGCCACAGGAAATTCTAATACAATTATTGGAGACATAGCTTTCTCTACAACAAATAGCGGAAATCAAAATACCGCAGTGGGTTATGAAGCCTTATATTCTTATAACGACACTGGTACAAACCCTTATCAAGGTAGTGTTGCAGTGGGTAGAAGAGCTTTATTATCTGCCACAAACGGTAATCACAATGTGGCAGTGGGAAGGTTATCAGCTTATTCAGTCAGTACGGGAGATGAAAATGTAATATTGGGAGCTTTAGCTGGTTACGGTTCTGATGGTACAGGAGCATTAACTACAGGTGAGAATAATATACTGATTGGTTTTGAAGTATTACCAAGCGCAGCAGATATTGATAATGAAATTACTCTTGGTAACTCAAGTATTACTAAATTTAGAATTCCCGGTTTAAATTTTTCAGTATCTTCTAATGCTGTTATTAATGGAGGTGTATTTTATGAAAATGCTCAGACTGTGAGTAGCAATTATACTATGACTACTGGTAACAACGCTATGGCTGCTGGACAGATAACTATAAATAACGGAGTTACTGTTACTATCCCATCTAATTCCACTCTGACTATTGTTTAATTATGTTAAAACGTACCACTGAAGAAATTGCAATGATTTTTAAAAACGCTGGAGATAGCGTAACTCTTATAAATAAACTTGCAGCATTACCATCTTTAACGGAGAAACAAAAAAACAGAATAAAAAAAAATGTAGAACATCTTGAGACTATTAAGGCTTATAAAAAAGAAGATGGTATGACTAGCATTTGGACAACTGAGGACTTCACACAGCAAGATGCTGCTGTTACACTAGGGAAAACTAAGTATTAATAATGGCTATAGTAATAAACGGATCAGGAACAATAACAGGAATTAGTAACGGAGCTTTATCTGCTGATGTTTTAACAGACTCAACTATTGGAACTAGCAAGCTTACAACAGCAGCACAAAATTCACTAAAAACTTTAGCGTTTTTCAATATGTGGAGAGTGACACAAGATATGAGTGCTAATACTAATGCAACTATTACAGACTGGGCGCAAGTTACTGGTGATGGTTATGGTGGTCTTGGAGGTAATATGACAGTTTCAAGCGGTATTTTTTCTTTCCCATCAACAGGAATATATCTTATACAAGGAGCTTTTAGAATGCTAACTGGTAACCAAGACAGCACAGTAAATGTGATTTTATATACTACTCAGGATAATAGTAATTATAGTTCAGCATCTTTTACAAGTGGCGGTAATTCTACATCACTCAACACTAATACAAATCAAACATCAGTCTCCGCTTTCATATTTGATGTAACTGATACTTCTACTCACAAATTTAGATTTGATTCTGAATCTATGGGTACGGAGTCATTTGTTCATGGTTCTACAAGTTCCAGTCAATCTTGGTTTACTGTCATTAAATTATCGGAGACATAACTATGAGTGAAATTAAACTAACTGCTGATTCTGGAGGCGGTACAACATCAATCAAAGCACCAAGTACAACTACTAGCAATGCTGATGTTGTATTAAAACTTCCTGTTGCAGATGGTAGCTCTGGTCAAGTATTAAAAACAGATGGTTCTGGTCAACTTAGTTTTACATCAAATGCTGGAACGACAATAAACAACAATGCAGACAACAGAGTGATTACTGGCTCTGGTACTGCTAATACTTTAAATGGTGAGTCAAATGTAGTTATAAGTTCCTCAGGGGCTTTGATTGTTGCTGACACAAGTGCTTATAGTGATGGGACATTTGGGGAAGCAAAATTACAATTTAATGCTAAAACTGGTAATCATATAGGTGCTTGTTCTGTTGCTGATACTACTAATAGTATTACTCACGTTTTATTTAAAAATCCAAATGGTGCTATTGCAAGTGTTGGAACTCATAACTCAGATTTTGTAGCATTTACAGGCAATACTGAAAGACTTCGCATTCTTTCTAGTGGAGGTATAACTTTTAACGGAGACACCGCAGCAGCTAACGCACTTAATGATTATGAAGAAGGAACTTTTACGCCAACTTTAATTTATCAAAATAGTAGCGGTTTAACACTTGGTACTAACTCTGCGAGTGGAAAATATACAAAGATTGGAAGAATAATATATATTTTAGGATATATAAATTGGAGTGTGAGTGGATCACCTGTTAATGATAATATTGGCTTCGGTGGATTACCTTTTTCTACAGCTACTGGTGCAATATCTGCTGGTGACACAAGATTTGTAGGAAATATTACTTTAAAGAATACTAATGCTCAAAGTGTCGATCACCAAATAGTAGAATATGGAAATAATGCCGTAGTAATTATTGCAGAAAATAACCAAGGTAATTTAGCAAATGAGCTTGGATCAGGAAGTAATTTTCAAGCTAGATTTCAATTTTGGTATCATGCTACATAGACCGAGCTACGTCTTAAAACTAAGCACCATAAACCTGTTAAGTCTGGAGGACTTTCCTAAATGGCACTAACCGAATCAATCGAATACGACAAAATAGAGGTCGTAGGTATTTATAAACACGTTCAAGTACGCAAAGCAACTGTCATTAAAAAAGATGGTACAGAACTTACAAGATCTTTTGAAAGATATGTTTTAGATGCTGGAACACTTGATGCCTCAGATAATCTTGTAGACACAGACATTTCAGCACAACCAGCAGAAGTTTCTGCAATATGTAATGCTGTGTGGACATCTGATGTAAAAGCAGCTTGGAAAGCTAAACTAATAGCAGATAAATCTTCAACACCTTAAGATGTCAATATTAAAAGTAGGCGAGATAAAACATGAAAGCTTTACTGGCACTACTCAGTTAAAACTGGATAGTGCTGGAAGACTTTTGGTCGGTACTACTACTGAGGGTGCTGCAAATGCAGATGATTTAACTGTTGCAACTTCTGGAACAACTGGAATAACAATTCGTTCTGGTTCAAGTAATAGCGGTAATATTTACTTTAGTGATGCGACATCTGGAACTGGTGAAGCTGCTGGTGCTATTGAATATAGTCATAGCGATAATAGAATGTCATTTTTCACTACTACAGGCACAGAACGTATGCGTATAGATTCGTCTGGGAATGTGGGTGTGGGTGTAATACCAAAAAGTGGTCAATATAGTGGATATAATCATTTACAAGTTGGTGAAAGTGCAACATTAAGTAGCAATGATACTCAAGGAGATACTAACACAACTAACCTAACTCAAAATGCTTACCTTAATTCTAATGCTTCAGCTTGGAAATATTTACATACCGATGAAGCAAGTAAATATGAACAATCTCAGGGATACCACTCTTTTCAAGTAGCTGCAAGTGGTTCGGCTGATGCAACTATTAGTTTTTCTAACAGACTTAGAATAGATAGTGACGGATTAAAGTTTGGCACTGACACCGCAGCAGCCAACGCTTTAGATGACTATGAAGAAGGAACTTTCACGCCTTCTTTTGCTAATGTAGATAATTCAGTCATAACAGTTGCTCATTATAATTACACCAAAGTTGGAAGATTAGTTCATATAAATGCAAGATTTGATATTGGCTCAAACAATGATGGTAGTCGTTTTGGATTTCAACTACCTTTTACTCAAGCAGGGTCAAGAAGAAATGTTCTTTCAGCAATATCAACTAGAAGTGGAACTAATACTGCTCCTTTTGCTTTTATTATTGACACAAATCAAAGTTATGCATATGCTAATGAATTAGATGGTTTTGGAGATTCACAAACTGCATACGCTACATTTGCTGGAGACAAAATATTTGTAACTGGCACTTACGAATCAAACTAAAACTATGGGACTTACACGAATTACATCCGACGGTATAACAGACGGTACTATAACTGGAACGGATCTTGCCACCAACGTAGATCTGGTTGATGACCAAAAGCTAAGAATTGGTACAGGTAATGATCTATTAATTTGGCATGGTGTTGATGGTTCTGAAAATTCTTATATCACTCAACAGACATCAAAACATTTAATAATAAAAGCTAACTCTGCTTTGCAGTTGAGGGCAGATACTCTAAATCTGTGGAATCATAATCAGAGTAAAAGATATATTGCTTGTACTAATAATTCAAGTGTAGACCTATATTACGACAATAGTAAAAAGTTTGAGACTACAAGTTCTGGTGTAAAGGTTACTGATGCAGTTTTAGAAATAGCTGACACTACTTGTCTTATTGACTTAATGGAAACAGGTGCAACAGACAGCAACCATAGATTAAGAAATGGGTCTGGTAATTTTCTTATACAAAAAATAAGTGACGATAAAAATACAACAACAACTCAATTTGATATAGATGGTGGTACAGGTGTCGTATCTTTATACCACAATGGTACTAAAAAGTTTGAGACGGCTGCTGGTGGTGTGATAACTCAAGGTTATGTAAGTATTCAAGGTGGCAGTAATGGTCAGCTATATGTTGAAGATAATGGAAAAGTTAATTTGGGTACAAGTCAAGACCTACAGATTTACCATGATGGGTCAAATTCTTACATAAAAAATTTAACTGGTTGGTTAAATATACCTGTAAGTAATAATGGAGTGTCTATTGCTAATTCAGATTTCAGCGAAAGTATTGCTAGATTTTTAAAAGATGGTGCTTGTGAGCTATATAATAATGGAAGCAAAAAGCTTGAGACTGTAAGTGGTGGAGTAAATATCACAGGAAATCTTGGGATAGGTGATACTACACCTAGTTATACAATAGAGGCAAAAGCTGCTGAACCAATAATCAGATTAGAAGAAACAAGTACTGGCGGTTCTAAGAGATTAGACTTAGGTGTTACTAGTAATGGTCAATCATTTATTGGTGCTAACCAATCTTCTCAAAGTATTCAAATTGAAACTTCTGGTTCTAGAAGATTTACTTTTGGTACATCTGAAATGTTTACTGCTGAAAACGGTACTGATTTTTCTTGGAGTAGTAATCCGGGTCATGTAATTTATCAAAGTGGCGAGTATAGAAGCACAACAGCAAACGGAACTCATATCAGATGCAACAGAATAAATGGCGATGGTCATGTCGCTCAATGGTATAGAGGTTCGTCTAATATGGTTGGCTTTATTTCTATTAGTTCTAGTGGTACAAGTTATGGATCGGGATCTTCTGACGAAAGAACTAAGAAAAATATTGAAGATTGGAGTGAAAGTGTATTAAGTAAATTTAAATCATTAACACCAAAATTATTTAATTTTAATTGGGAAGATGATACTGCTGTAAAACATAAAGGATATATTGCACAAAATGAAGTTGATAAATTTCCAGAAGCATATCCAAAAAACAATCTAACGGATTGTGATGATGAGTTTTATACATTCACACCAACAGATATGACTGTCTACCTTATGAAAGGTCTTAAAGAAGCAGCAGAAAAGATAGAAATTCTAGAAACTAAAGTTGCAGCATTGGAAGCTAGTTGATATTAGTTTCAAGTATTAGTAAAATATTATTATTATACTCTATAACTTAAATGTTAGATCCTCAACAAAAACTTGCTGCGCTTCAATCAGAATTACAGCAGATTGCAAAAAACTATAATGAAGCAAAAGAAGTAATGGGTAACTGTGAACGTAAAATATTACAGATACAAGGCGGTATTGCTGTTTGCGAAGACTTGATAAAACAAAACGAAGAAACTAACGAGAAGGCTTAGTTTTTATAGGGATATTTCTATCAATAATTCCATACATGACATAAAGTGGTGCTAAACCTATAATTAAAAAAAGCACCATAAATGTAATTGGTACGCTTGCTTTAATTAATGCTTCTTTAATCATGCGAAAAGTCTTAGACATTATTACCATCGTAACTGGAATCCTTATGTTAGGCATTTTAGGCGGTGGTTTCTTTACATATAAGTATGTAACTAGCGAGCAGTTTAAAGCAAAGATGATGAATCAAGTGCTTGAAAACGTACAAGGACTTATGGGTAATGTTTTAGAAAAAAACTTGCCAGATCTAACCGGCCCATCTTTACCAGTACCAACACAAATGGAAAAGATAAAAAGATGAATTGTTATTGGTGTGATTCAGAATTAATTATTAATGGTGATATAGACATTGAAGAAAATATGAATGGATATCCTGAGTTTTCAGTGATGACTAATCTTTCTTGTCCTAAATGCTTTTCGGAAGTAGAAGTATTGAAAAAAAGAGATGCCTTTGATTGAGATACCAGAAATATATATTTCAGAAATATATATTCCAAAGCCATATATTCCAGAAATATACAAACCTGATATTACTCCTGTCACACAATACTTAGAAATAAATTCACCAGGATGCACTTATGGACATAGAGATATAAAAAATACTGGTAATCATAATTTACTGTTAGACGATCCAAATGGTGTATATACTCTTTGTGATTTTACTTTTCCTAACTTTATTCCTCCTAATTACAATCCTAATCAGATGACAATGATAGAAGAGTCATTACCACAGTGGGGAGATCCAGAAATACCAAAAACAGAAACACCTAATATCCCAGAAGAAAAAGATGAGGAGATAGTAATTCCAGAATGTCCTAGTCCAAAAGACCAGCGCAAGGGCGATTACAGAAATGCAAAGAAGCTGGAAATCGTGGTCGGACATCGTTTAGATGGAACAGAGTGCATTACTCTTTATGAAGACGTACCCTTCAAAGATCAATACATCCCTTCTACTAATCAATTTGTTAGTGTTTTTAGTCTTGCTTTGGTCGGTGCTTCTGCACCGCTTGTTTTACAGTTAGTAAAACCTATTGTTAAACAAGTTATGACGAAACTTACAAAGAAGAAAAAAAACGAAAAACCTAAGGTATAAACATAAGCAGACATTTTTACAAGCCCCTTACAGGCGATTTTGAGAGGGCTTTTTTTACTGTTTTACGTCAATTTTGTGTGTATGAGGCACAACTTGGTTTGGAGGTATAGAAACTTGTATTCCTTCGCAAGTTACAGCATATTTGCCAACAAACTGTACACCTTTCTTTAACTGCTCTGAGCAAATGGTTAATCTATACAGTTCGATTTCCATTTGTAGTTTTTTAGTTAATAGCTGCTGGTTTTCCATATTTATTTTTGTTGCTTCTAAGCACAGTTTTGGTGCTTTGCCTAACGGAACGCTTATTTGCATACTAATTCCGTAGTTAAGGTTGTAATTATCTTTTTCAAATCTTGGTATTTCTTGGTAATATTTTACATCTCCTGTATCTTCGTCATAAATTGGAGTTTTAGTGAAAGTTTCTATTGGCCTATTAAATGACCAAGCATCTGTCATGTAGGGTGTAATTGTCAGAGTGGGTGATGCACAAACAATACCTTGCGACATCCTAAATTGTGGATGACTAGAAGGGGTTATCATTGTGGCATTGTTATTAACTACTCCAGTACTCTGTGACTGAGGGGATGCGACTGTCGTATTAGCTAATGTTCTTGCAGGGGATAATATAAACGCTATTGCCCAAACGTACTTGTAGATTCTGTTGTGGTTGAGGTAGTTATAGTTCTGTTTATGGTGGTTACCGTATCTAAACCAGGCGCCATTACGCTTTCTACTAAACTGAATGAACTGCCTGGTGTTGCAACTTGCCACCTTGGGCTTGATGTTCCGTCTAAAGAAGTCCAAGTAAAGTTTACTCCTCCAACAGTTTGTTCATTGACACTTGTAGATGTCGGATTGATGTAACCATTAATATCAGTTGATTCTATATTGTGACCCGATACGCTAAACGTATAACCAGTTCGATACTGATAGCTAGTTATAGTTTCATTTATAACAGATTCAGAAGTCGAGCTAGTTGTACTCGACCCGGATCTAAACTGAGGTACTACAGGAGTAGCAATAACCTTGATCGGGTATATAAATACTAGCAGTAGCCAGAGTTTAGTCAATTTCTATGCTGACAGTAGTAGATCCAATACAGCTAGTACCACTTCCTCCAGCAGTACAGGTATGAATTCCAGAGCTAACACTTGTTAAACCAAGACTGCCAGCAGTACCTCCTGAGATTACTGTTGTTTGACCTCCAAGAACAGGTAAAGTTGCTATTCCAGAACTCGGAGTAATTGCAGATTGGGTTACATCACCAGCTTGATATGACTCTGTTAGTGAGAACGCAGATCCAGCAGTTGTTACTGTTTTATTTGTGTTTACTAAAGCTGGCACACCATTACTTAAACTGCCTAAATTAAGTCCTCCTATTGCATTAGTAACAACAGAATCACCTGTGCCTGTAGATGTGGTGATATTGTTTCCGCTAATACTATAAGTGGATGGTGCAGCATTAGTAATTACATAAGGCGAGTCTATGGAAATTTGTGCAGAAGTTACATATTTTGCT
>Ga0160423_10001928_pt1 | contig 17350 bp, 22 predicted proteins | sample CRUFie14St8metaG_FD_108191 | JGI IMG/M metagenome (GOLD analysis project Ga0160423, IMG submission 108191) | Marine microbial communities from the Costa Rica Dome - CRUD Field 142mm St8 metaG | ecosystem: Environmental > Aquatic > Marine > Oceanic > Photic zone | place: Costa Rica: the Eastern... | reverse complement strand
TTCTTCTACTGATTCTTCTACTGATTCTTTTTCTAAGGCTTTTTTGTTATCTTGAAACTGTTGTTCTCTTTGTTGTGTAGAAGTAAATAAGTCTAATGCTTTATTAAAATATTCTTCGCCAGGAGACAACACATTCTTTGAAGACAAAAATCTTACAAAGGACTGATATGATCTATCGCTACTTCTTTTTAACCAATTAAGAATATTAAACTTTTTTCTATTTCTAAAAATTTCATACTTTATGTTTGACATTATTTACCTTTCATTATTTGAATAATCGACTCTTGGAATTCAGGTGACTGTGCAATTGCTTTAATTTTATTATCAGAATACTTTAAACCGTAATCTTCAGAAATACCTTTTACAACTTTACAAAAACCTCTTGTTATAATATTTCTTACTGTAGAATGGTTCATCTTATCACCACTTCTAGTCATAATTTCAGCAATGGATCGATAATCCATGCCATTTTCAATATTTGTAGTTACATATTTTTTACTAGGCATTTAACAAGTACTCTTTCATTTCTTCTGTTACAGGAAAGTTTTCTACGTCGTTTTCATTTTCTTCAATACCAAATCTTAATCGAATTATTTTTTCTTCTTTTGGCGTTAAAAGTTTTAAGTTTTTCTTAATCAAGGAAAAGAGTTCTGCTTTTTCTAAAGCATCATGCGGATTAGAGAAATCAGAATTATCTGCAATCCGGTCTTTTATTGAGACTGCATCTTTATTAGCATCATTATCATAAGAAACTGTAGGACTGTTTGCTTTAATAGTGTACTTAATTTTTTTAACTGATTCACCTAAGTCATCTGCAACTTGACTTATACTAGGCTTTTTACCGTTTTGTCTTTCAATTTCTTTTACTCTATTTTTAATTTTAGAATAAAGCATTCTAGAGTGAGTAGGTACTTTAATACTTCCAGTTTGCTCGTTTATAAATTGAAGTGCTGCTTGTTTAATCCACCAACATGCATATGTGCTAAACTTGTGCCCAAGATCTGGATCAAATCTATCAACTGCTTTTAAAAGTCCTGTACTACTTTCTTGCAGCAAGTCATCAAAGTCAATATTTTGTCTATGATATTTTTTTGCAATAGATATAACTAGTCTATAATTTGATTCAATAAGTTTTTGTCTAGCTTTTAGATCACCTTTTTTAGCTTTTGTTGACAAATCAAACTCTTGTTTTCTTGTTAATAAAGGATTACTTTTAATAATCTCACTAAATTGACTATTCAATGATGTCATTTAATCTCCATTTTTGTTTGTATAATAATCACAATTCAATAATTATTACACGCTTGGGTTCTTCTTTCTTTTTTTCATCTCTATAATAATAATCATTATCTAATTCTAGATGTAAAAAAGGACGTTCATCTTGCTGCTGTTTAAGTTTTTCCTCGTTTGATTTTATAATTAACATATCTAGTAACTCTTCCATAACTACAACCTTTCAGATATCTATATTAATACATATCATCAGAAAGTTGTACTAGTTGAACTTCATTCCCGTAACTTGTCTCACCAAGGACAACACATCCTACTGAAAGTAGTGAATTTGCTACACTCACAGCATTTTTAAGTGCAGTTGCTGTTACTTTTTGCGGGTCAATAATTCCTTGTTCTATCATGTCAACATATTGCTCAGATCTAACATCATACCCATAATTCCAGTCACTTTCTTGTTTAATCATTTCAAAAATATAATCAACAGGTTTATCAGCATTTTCTAATATTTTTCTTAAAGGTGACATACAAGCATCAGCTAAAACCTTTACAACAGTTTTTTCTAAAAGAGAATCAATAGACTTAGATTCCTCTTGCAAAAATAGACCTGCTTTTGCTAAAGCAATGCCTCCGCCAGGAAGAAAACCACTTTCAATTGCAGCTTTTGTTGCGTGTAGTGCATCATCAATTCTATCTACAAGCTCAAGTAGTTCAGACTCTGTATGTGCTCCAATTGATAATACAGCAACAACACCTTTGTTAATAATAAGACGCTGTTTAATAAATGCTTCTTCTTCTTTTGACAAAGATTTTTTAGCTAATTTCTTTTCTAGTTTTTTGGCTTTTTCTTCTGAGTCTTCGCAAGAAATACACTCGACAAAAAGTGTTGTATCATGGCTAGTTTCAATTTTTTTGCATGTCCCTAAGTCTGACAAGAGTACATTGTTAATTTCACTTTCTTCTAAGTCGTGAAATACTTTTGTACCTAAAGCTTGTGCTAGATCATTTAAAATCTGATTTCTTTTTTCTCCATAAAAAGGAGATCTAATTGCACAAATTTGTAGTAGACCTTTTGAAACATTTGCAATTAGTGCTTGAATAGCTTCTTGATCAAAGTCATTTGCAATAATAAAAATTGGCTTTGTTGATTGATGAGCTTTTTCTAAGATCGGTAAAATCTGTGTAAGACTATTTAGTTTACAACCTAAAATTACAATTAAAGGATCTTCTAAAATAGTTTTAGACTTTTCTGTATCTGTTATAAAGTAAGGCGAAATATATCCTCTTTCAAGTTTAACACCTCTTACAAGATTTAATTCTGTAGATGTAGTTTTAGATTTTTCAACAGTAACTAATCCACTAGAACCTACTTCACTCATTGCATCTGCAATTAACTTTCCAATATACTCGTCACCATTAGCACTAATTGTTGCAACTTGTTTAATTTCGTCATTAGAAGAAACTTTCTTTGACTTGCCTTCAAGATAAGAAATAATGTCTTCAGACTTCTTGCTAATTAGTCCAGTCAACTCAGAAGGTGAACCTACTCCTGTTTGTAACGCTTGCGAAGCCTTAAAATAAACTTCCTTAGCAAGAACGGTTGCTGTAGTGCTTCCATCACCTGCAACGGTTGCTGTATTTTCTGATGCTTGTCTTAATAATCTTGCACCTAGTGCTTCAACTCTATCTGATAGATTGATGTGTTTTGCAACAGTTGCACCATCTTTTGTAAGATGAGGTGGCTCATTTTGCTTTTCAATAAGTACTAGTTTACCACGAGGTCCCATAGTTGAAGAGACAGCATTACACATTTTAGCAACACCGGATTTTAAAGAGTTTTGTGCTTGTGCATCAAAATAAATTAAATCAGACATTTTACCCCTTTAAGAGTTGAGCTTTTGTTGTAGCTTCTTGAATTGTATTTACTGTAATATATTGTTCAATTTGATTACCTTGCAATAATCTTCTTTCTTTTGTTAAGACATTCTCTGCAAGATATAAATCACCTGACATTAGAGCGACTTCTTCTCCTGAAATAATATTATTGGTTCTTAATTTTCTTTGTGTTTCATCTGAAAATGTTGACATTGTTTTCTCCTAAAATAATTGATTAAATGTATCTGTATATTTTTTCCATGAAGCTTCCTTAGCTACCATAGAGTTAAAGTCATAACTAGCAAATAATTCTTTTAATTCTTGCCATTTTTCTGTATTTAGTTTTGGATAATGTAATATTCCGTCCACGTCATTTGTTAAGTCATGAAGTCGAATCATTTCTAAATTACGATTAAGTTTATCTTGTCTTCCTTCTTCTAATAAGAATTTTTTTAAATCTTCTGGGTTAGTACATAATTTTTGTGCTTTTTTATCGCCAATACCTGCGAAACCATCAATATTGTCTGAAGCATCACCTTTTAAAGACTTCCAAAGTACATAGTCATATTCAGGACTTTCAATAAACTTCTTACGAACAGGATTGTAAAGTTGTACATTTTCTTCAATACACTGAATAAAATCTGTATCTGAAGATATAATCGTAACTTTATTGTCCGATTTAAACTTATCGGCCAAATAACCAATTACATCATCACATTCATAATCATTATGCTTAACAATATTAATTGGATAAAATTTCTCTAAAATAGAAATAATACTTCTTCTTTGTTCGTTAAAATTGTCTTTATTGTGATAAACTCTTTGTCCTTTATAGTTCGGATCCATTTCTAGTCTTTTAACTGGTCTACCTTCTAGTACCATATAGACTTGATCAGGACTAAATTTTTCAATTAGAGGTCTTAATCCTCTAAAGAAATTAAAAATTACAGAATGATCACCTTTGTTCATTCCACTGTATCTCGCTCGATAAATTAGATTATAGCCGTCAAGAAGTAATATGCTCATTTTTTTTTTGATCCAATACTGTTTCTATTGATTTAATATTTAAATTAGCTTTAACACCGTCACCTAAATCGACCTTAATTGTTTCATCTGGTTTTTTTGGTGGAGGTGGTATTGAATTAATTATACTATCTTTAGTCTCAATATTGCACGCAACAATATCTTCTTTAACTTTAAAGTATTTATTTTCTACTGTAATTGTTTCTTTTAATACATTATTAATTGCAGCTTCTGCATTTTCAAGCATATAGTTTTTGACTATATTGATATCTGTATATATGTTATCTAACTTTGACAAATCTATCTTGGATAATTTCTTATTAGGCATTATAGCTTTATAAGAAACTGTTTCTCCTTCTAGAGTTTTAGTTACAATTTGTTCTGCTACTTTTAGAGGAACAACTTTATATTTGTCTTCTAAAATAGTATATATTGTTTGACCTACTTCATACATATTATAACTCACTTTTTATTATATTATATAAGTGATTATATAATGTACAAATTATTGTTTACTAATTTTTGTAAGTTCTTCTGTAATCTTCTGTCCTTTTTTTGTAGCAGTAGCTAAATCTTCTAAACCTAGAGCAGCTCTAACTTTATTGTAGCTTTCTTCATTTAATTCTTGTTTTAAAACTGTCATGTTAGCAAACATATGAACTGCTAAATCTTTCATATCATCTTCAGCATCTCTCACTTCACAAATAAACATTGCTGAAGGCATTGCTTTATCTTCTGGGATGTTAACAAAAGGTAATCCTCTAGTTAATCCATCTTGTGTTTCTTCATAAAAAATTTCTGGAATCCATTTCTGATTCATTGCTTTTTCCTTTATTGAATTGGTACTTCTTGTGATTTTACAAATTTACTTGTAAATTTAATATTTTCTTCTCCAGCTTCTTCGCCACTTTCTTCAGGTTGAGTTTCTTCAGAAGAAATAGCTTTTTCAGCTTTTTCTGCTTTTGTTTTGAGTTCACTTTCTTTACTACTGTAATTTTCTATGTTACTCAAAGCTTCTTCAGATTTGTTTGAAATATCATTAATTAATCTAATAGTGTTTTCTGCATCGTTAATAATTTTTTCTATGTCAATATTTTGACTTTTTAAAACTTCTTTAGCATTTGACCAAATAGGATAATAAAAATCAGAGTTTAAAGCATTAATATAATTTTTTACCCTGCTAAACATATCATCTTCATCGCTACTATCAACTTCTGCTTTAACATATTCTTCAGCAGGCTTTGTTATATCTAATAGAATTTTAGAATACGTCAAGTCTTTTACATTGTCATCTTGATCATTTAACTCACTATCAGTTTCTTCAATCATTTTTATTATTTTTTTAACTGATTCATTTAAAGCATTTAGTTCAGAAGCATCTGGCATTTTTAATTCAATATCAAATTTTTTCATTTCTTGAATATTTTTTTTATATTGATTGTTTATATTAACAATGCTAGACAATTTTTCCTGAAATAACCTGTAGATTTTATTGTCAAATGGTTCTTCTTTAACAAGAGTTTCTACTAATTTTTCTAAAATAATTAAAGTTGTTGCGTCTTTTTTTTCTTGAAGATCTAATTGTTTTGTGATAGCTTGTAGTGATTTAGCATAATATGTGCAAAAAGACAAAATCATTCTCATTTTGTTTGAATGAAACTCAATATCTTTATCTTCAGTTTCCTCGTCACTATCTTCTTCTTGTTCTTTTAAAATTAAATTATTTTTATTAAAACTTAAAATTAAATTATTACTTCTATTATAAGAATCTTTTTTTAATTTTTCTTCATTTTCTTCTTCATTTTCTTCTTCATTTTCTTCTTCATTTTCTTCTTCACTTTCTTCATCATCAAATACATCTTCAACATCATCACTAAATTCATCAGCGTTGCTTAATGCTTGTACTTCATCATCAGTCAATCTTTCATCACCAAGATCTTGCATGTTAGCTTTTTCTAATATTGCTTTTTTAGATTTTGACTTTATAATATTTCTAGCTGTAGTTGAAAGTCTTCCCCAAGACAAGTTATCATTATTAAGAATAAATTTTATTATTTCTTTTTTTGATTTTTCTTGTATAAACATTTCTAAGACATCATATGTTGGCTTGTCAATATAAAAAACTTGTTTTCCAGATTCTTCTTCACCTGCATCTGTGTCTACAAAAAACTTTTGAACAGCGAGACATATTCTTTTAAATTCTGAAGAATCAACATTTTTAGCTGCAGCAGGTATTATTTTTGCTTTTGGGTTTTTGCTTTTTCTTGTACTAGTTGTAGAATTAAAACTAACTGGAGTGCCATGAGCTAAATGTGATATGGACATTACAATGTCTGCATAAGAAGCTTCAGCAGAATATTTTTTTTGTTTGTCACCAAAGGCTTCTTTATACATTCTGTAAGTACCTTCTCTTAAATTAGAGAAATCTGTGTCAACCCACATATCAAACGCTTTAGCAGCAGGACATGCCATTGCCATAAAGAACTGTGCATCTTGATTACCAGGCTGAGATGCAATAAGCTGCATCTGTTCTCTCTTTATAGCTTTGTCTGACCTGTGAAATGCTTGGTTTGCGTCATGTATTCCATCTAGTCCTTTTTCTCTAATATTAATTGCAATATTGAATGCATATAAAAACGTTGCATTCCATGCTCTTTTAAGAGTACTCTGTACCATTTTTAAAGCATCAGAAGACATTTTTGTTAAAGCTTTTGCTGCTTGAATACCTAGCTGACCGTATTTTGTACCTTCTTCTTTAAGAATTATTTTTTTATTAGTTATTCTAATTTTTGTGTTGTTTGTCTTCATCAAGTATTAACCTTACATTAAATTTATTTTCATAAAAATCTATTAATTGTTTTTCAAAGTTATTTAAAATATGTTTTTTAGTATTTACATTTCTCTTAGAAAAATATGTTCTAAGGCTTGGGTTTAAATATTTTAAAATATACTTTTTAACAATTAACCAGTCGTTACCTTTATATACATCACCAATTTCTGAAGCTAATTCTTTTACTTTATTTTCAATCTCTATACTCATTTAAAAACTCACAGGCATCAAAGGTGCTTTTAATATAATTTCTTTATCTGGATTTTTTATATTAAACTTACTTACAATTTTAATTAATTCATCACTTATATTATCATACAACGTAACACCTTCGATTTTGCTTTCGTTTAAGCTTTTTAATAATTCATGATTAAACAATAATGTTATATGATAAATTAAAAACCAGAATGACAAATCGTTATTAATAGATACTTTCTGATTTAATATATTATCATACTGACTTATGCTTATTTTTGTTTTTTCAAGATCTTTGTAAACATAGTTTTTTAAAAAGAAACTTTTTTGTAATCCTGATTTTTCTTTAAGTAAAACATTTTCATTGTCTAATTTTTCTAAAAATTCTAAGTAGATACTTTTGTGACTTTTGTTTAATTTAAAAGTTTTTTGTAAATCAATAAAAGTTAAAATTTCTTGTACACTGGATAGGAAATCCATAGAATTATCTATTAACACAGACTTTTTATTTTTATTAGAATATAAACCACTTCTTTTAGAATTTTGACATCTATTATACAGACCAGTTAGAAATATTTTATTTTCTGATATTATAAAATTAAAAAATCTATTTTCGTTCTTTTTTAACTTATAGTTTTCAAATAATGATGCAGAGTTGCTGCAGTTTTTAAGTTTATTTAAAACATGATTAATACTATTAAAAATTTCTGTCTTATTATCGTAATAAAAAATCAAGTTATCTAAATGTATACCTGTTATGTCCCTGCTTTTATTTGATCCAAAATCAACAACAAAATCATTTTTTTCTTGTGACCATCTAACAGGAATATTTACGCCTGACGGTTTTTCTTTTACTCCTTTATGTGAAGCAATTCTTAAAATATTTTTTAATATAAATAAATACTCATTAATAGAACTAACATCTTTAATTTGAAATGGATGTTTTATGTCTATAAGTTTAGACATTTATTTATTTTCTCTAATAATTTTATAGATATTTGCTTTGTCTTGTCGACTTTCACCAATTTTAATAGGTGTATTAGTATCTACTTTTTTATTTTTAATACCTTTATCGTTAATTTCTTGTGAGGTCTTTATTTTTCTTTTCATAGATCTCTTTTTTTCTGATGTCACACTACCTGTTTTATTAATGCTAAATTTAAGTTCTGAAGGTGTTCTGGCAACTTTACCGTCTACACCCATTAAAGTAACTTGAATTAATCCTTTAAGAATTACATAGAATACTTTCTTTTCGTCATCTTCTAATTTTGCAAAATAGTCTTTTAGTTCTTTTGAAATTTCTTCATCATCAAAAGAGTGCGCTGCTCTAAACTTATTTAAATCATCAACAAATTTTTTGTAGTCTAAAGCATCAGCTAATCTTAAAGTCGAAGGTGATTCGTCAGGAGTTTCTACTTCTTCTCTATCTTCTTCTTCATTATCAATTAGATCCGAATCTTCATCTTCTTTTTGCGTCTTGCTGTTTACTTTTTTATTCTTTTTTTTCTTTTTTTTACCAGAATCTTTTTGATGAAAGTCACCTGCTTCTGCTGCTTTTAGATATTTACTTTCTAATTCTCTACTATCATCTGACTTATTTATGTCTTGCTCTGGATCTACAATTGCATTTGGATTTTTATTGCTTTCTTCATTAATTAAATTTTCGACAATAGAAAACAAATCAAAATCTGATATCGATGTTGCCATTATTTTTGCTCCCATTTGATTTGATTTTGCCATCTTTCATGATAAAGCTGTGCTCTTCGTCGACGTCGTTCATCTTCGTCAACAATATGATTTTCAACTCTTTTGTCTTCTTTAATTTGATTTTCTCTTTTCTCTAAGTCATCTACAAACTTATCAAATTCAAAATTCATAATTACGTCTCCTTCTGTATCTTTATTTTTAACATATACTTGTCTATATCTTTTTTTATAATACCATATTCTAAAAATAACCTAGTTGTATCTAAAGAAAACAAAACGTCGTCTTTTAATAATAAAGAAACTTTTTCTATTTTTGCATTCAAATATCTTGAAAGCTCTTGTTTAGATACTTCAAATGCTATTAAATAACTTTTCTTTTTATTTTTAAACTTTTCTAAACTAAATTCAAAAATATCTTTTTTAGAAAATATTTTAAATCTTAGTGTATTTGTTTTAACGCTGCTATTTTCAAGTCTTTCAGAAAGGTCTTTTGACATAAAAATATTGTTATTTGCTTTTTTTAATTGATTTTTTAAACTATTGTCTAACATAATATACTTTATTTAGCAAAATAATATGCTACATCCTTTCTAATTTTATCAATATCAATTGCAGCTTCTGTTTCAATTTCAGAAACTTGAGGTGATAATGCATGTATTATAATAGCTACTTGATCATTTTTCAAGCGTAATTCAATTTCAGCGTCACTTTCTCTTCTATATTTTAAAATGTCAACTACAAATGCTTCTTGTGTTTTTGTTCTTTTAAATGTATATACTCTTTGCATCTTTTTTTCAAACATTTGCCATTGACTTTTTTTAACCTCAATAGGATTTTCACCTTTAGGTATAATTTTATTTGTATTTTGTTTTTCAACGGGCATGTTATTTAAATAATTTTCCATAAGTAGTTGAAGCATCATCTATAGTCTCACTTTATTTTATTAAATTAACTTGATCAAATGGTACCTTTATTAGTGTATCATCTGGCAAGTAAATGTGAATTAATTTTGAAGACATATCTACATCGTCAACTTCACATTTTTTACCTTGGTAAGAAACAAACTCAGCATCTTCAATGTTAAGATTTTTTCTTTGTTTATCAATTTCACTCTTGTATACTTTTAAATATTCTTTTAATCTACCTAAAGCAGCTTTATCATATAAATCAATTTTTTGTGGATCCATAAACTCATCATGATCTAAAGCACTACTAGCATTACTTAACATATAAGCTTGTGCAATACTTTTCATCACGTCAGATTCTTTTAAAGAGTCAACCCATTCTATAAAGTTTACAAACTCGCTATTGCTCATTTTCTGAAAATTTAAGAATGTTCCGCCAATTATACCTTTAGGACTAAACATATCATCTATTAGATCTTCTAAATCTCTAGAGTCAAAAGGTCCAGTTCCATGCTTTGAAGGAATAACTCTAAAGTTAGCGCTAAAATCTCTTATCTTATTTAATGTCTTTCCTTTTCTAAACTCTTGTTTTCTTTTATCAATCATTTCAGTAGGATTAACTAATGTTCCTTTGCTATCTTTAATTCCAGTTCTTCCCATTGTTGCATAAATAATCGGGTTAAAAATATCTTTACCTTGCTCTTTTTTAACATCTCTAGATTTATATGTCTTTTGTTTCTTCCCAGACTTTGCATCTTTAGCATTTGGTTTAGCCGGTAAATCTTTTGCTATTTCTGCAGTTGGGTAGTGTTTTTCAAAATATTCTTTAATAGCATAAGTTAGATCACTTTCACATTTATTCCAAACATTATTGTTATAATAGTCTTTCATTAAAGTAGTTGCAAATATTCTAAATGCTGTATTTCCTGTAAGCATTACGTCAATAATATCATTTGTTTGGTCTTCTTTGGAGTATTCATCATAATCAGAACTTTGCTCAAATTCATCTTTTAAAAACTTTCTAATATTACTTTCTTTTGTCATTGTTTGTTTAACAAGATCAAAGTAATTAGCTGCTCCTGTTCCGCTTAAAGGTCTTTGTCCTGGAATTTTAATTACGTCATCTTTAAATAAATCTAATGTTTCAACATTTTTAAAAAATAAATCTGCTAACGTAGCATAGACACTTGCTTTTTGTGAGTCATCAAAAGAATAAAACATAGATCTAAACCAGTTTTTAGTTAAAGCTTGTCTAACTGCATTAGCATCTGATGCAACACCTTGACGACCATGTGACATAAGTGCACCTAAGTCTCTTAATGACATAGGCTGATTTGTATCAATAAATTTATTAACATAATATGCAAAATCTTCAGGAGTTGCTGCAGTATCATATAATTCATTTCGAATTTCTGCTTTGCTCTTTGGAGGCAAAATCTTTATATTAATTGCAGTATTACTATTAATTGCATCAAATAGATCTTCTAACTCTTTTAACTCTTCTGGATCAATTGTATCTTTAATTTTCTCTAGCTCTTCTTCAAGATCATATAAAGAAAAATCAGAGCTATCTACCATTTTAGAAATATCTGGACTTATATTGTCAAGAATTTGTTTAACTTTGTCATAACTACCAAATGTTTGGCCTAGCATTCCAAAAGCAGCTTCAGCGCTCATTTCTTCTGGATCTGGTAATTGACTGCTTGCTGCTCTTGAAACTGCTTGATCTGCACTCATTTGAGCAACCTTTTCAACGTCAGGTTCATATAAAGGTTGTCCTGTTTCTGGATCTATTCCTGCATCAATTTTAGCTTGTTGATCATCACTATACTGTTGCTGATCTAGATAAGACATATCTTTAGTAAAGTCAGCATCATATTCTAATTCTTCTTCTTGAGGTCGACCTGCGTGAGGAATACTTCTATTAAGATACGCTAAGTAGTCTCTTGCATCTTCTGACCTGTCACCTGCAGCTTTAAATAGAAGCTGTAACAATTCTCCTTCTGATATTGTGTCATCTTCAAGATTTAAGTTTTCATAGTTTTTATGTCTTAGCAACATGTCATCAAGCTTTTTTCTTAGCTCTTTAACTTCATCTTCAGTTAACCCGCTAGGTCTAAAAGAAAATCTTTCCTTAGATTGTGTTAGATCTGCCTTACCTTGTCCTCCAATTTTTGCAAGATTGAGTTTTTGCTGAACATTTAAATAAAAATGTATTTGTCTTATTATATCAAATTTTCTTAAAGCTACATTTGATCCTCGTAGTTTTTTAATTGCTTCCATTCCTACTTTTTCTAAAGCAGTTTTTCTTGGTTGTCCTGGAACATACTCATCTTTTTTATATCCTAACTTCGCCAAACTAATATTTCTAGGGTTAGACTTAAAAGCTTGCATGCCTTTTATTTCTTCGTCGCTAAAGTCTCTGTGTAAATCTTCTTCTTCAAAGTCTTCTTCGTCTAAATTTTCAAAGGCTTTTTCTTGATCACTAATAATTCTTTCAAGTTCTTCAAAACTATTAGCATCGGTTTCATCATTAGATTCCATCAATAAGCATGTTTTTCTTTTTATTGATTCTAGTAAAGTGCTTAAAAGCTTTTCGTTTAGTTTATAATCACTATTAAGAATACTAGTCAGCTCTTCTTCAATAATAGATTCTTTAAGTAAACTATTTTTTGAATTTAGCATATCATTATAGTTTTTAATAAATTTTATTTCTTTTGAAACATTTTTTTTATTAGAAAATCTTAAAGCATCTTCATTAAGTTTTATTAAGAAATCTTCTGAAGGCTTTTCACCATTTGTTTTAATTAAAACGTTTGCATAACATTCTGCTTCTGAAAGTATTTGTTTACTTTTTCTAGCGTTTGTTTTTGCAAGAGCAGACAATAAAAAGTATTTTCTTTTAAATTTATTACTTTTGTTTTCTAGTAGAGTATTTACTCTTCTCATCAGTCTTTGCTTTTTAGTCATTATTTTACCTTATCGATTATTTTACTTAAAGTTTTCCAAACTTGTTGTATTTCTTTATTACCAATATCTTTTTTATGATTGTAGATTAAAGTTTGTGTCGCTTTCATTAATTCATCAGAATTTGCTGGCACATAATCATCTGATTCTAAACTATCTAAACCAATTTTTTCTACGTGAATTGCTGGCATAACTTCATCAGCAGTAATCGGTAATGTAATTATATCTTCACTGTCAGCAACAGAATCATAATTGTTTTGACCATCAATTTTATCTGCAGGTCTATCAAACATGCTATGTCTCATATTTTTACCTGCATCCATATCATGATCTAAAGGGAGTCTAAACTCATTTAAGTTGTTTTCAAATAGTAAAGACTTTGCTATTTTTCTAATATGTTTTAGTTCTAAACTGCTCATTTTACACCTTTAATTCTTAACAGTAATAATTATGCTAAATTAATTCTTAATAATGTCTAATGTACAATTTTCTTCTTTTTTTTCTTTTCATTAAGATCATTTTCTAAATCTAATAAATTTTCTGGAAAAAATAAACTTTCACCATTGAAAAAATTTGCAAGAAGTTCATATTGCTCTGTTATTGCTTGTGACAGTAACAATATGTCTTTAGAATAAGCAATATTTAATTTTTCTAAAGCTGATTGTCTTTTATGAAGAGTTTGAATTTGTTTGTCTTTTTCTTCGAGTTTTTGATTTAATTTTTTTATTTCTTCTCTAATATCATTATTGTCTTCAATAACAACCTCAAGTAAATCTATATTACTAATATGAGATTTAATCTTCGTTTTTAAATGGTGAATTTTCTTCAATAGCATTATACAACTCGCTTTTATTTACATTTCTTAATTGATCAAGTCTTTTATTTTGAATATCGTCTACTCTTTGATCTACGAGCTTTTCTACATACTCGTCTCCATTTACAAAAGATTCAGCCATTAATCTAAAAAATGCCTGTAATGACATTTCTTTTAAAAACAACAAAGCTCTAAGTTTTTTATGTACACTATTATGAACTTCAATATGAACTGACTTATTTATCCCAGCAGCTTTTTTTGCTTGCCTTGTCATTTTTTTGTTTGCCATTTTTCAATACTAAACCTTGTTAAGACTGTTTAGTTGCTCCTACACTATTATTATAATCACTATTTTCTTCACTGTTAACTGAATAAATATCTGGTAGAGTATGAGGTATTGTCTTTTTATCAAGTTGAGTTTTAAATTGATCTATAAACTCTTGCTGAAATTTTTCAATTTCTTTAAGATCTGCAATATCTCTTATTTTTTCCACATATCTTTTTGCAATAATATCAGCAGGATTTTCCTTTTTAAGAAAAAATTCTGTATCATGTATAGCGTCGCTAACAAACTCTTGAATATTAATATCAACGCCGTTTAATTCTTTTGCAACAACTACGTCAAACTGTTCAATTTCTTTTTCACTTTGCTTGACTACGTCACTCATCTTTTTAACCATGTCTTCTGGTGAAAGATTTTCACTAACTAATGCAAAGTCTAACAAGTTTAAATCTTCTCCAAACAGTTTAATTTCAGTAGGTGAAGGTGTTTTTCTAACTTTATTAGCAGCTAAGTATTGATCCATCTTATTATTTAATTGATCTATTACCATTGCATTATTAGCACTGTCATCAGAATCCGGAGTATCATCATCAGGTTTTGGAGTATCATCAGATTTTGAATCATCATCAGATTTTGAATCATCATCCTTAGGTTTTGAATCATCATCCTTAGGTTTTGGGTCATCATCCTTAGGTTTTGGATCATCATCTGGAATGTCAAATAAATCGTCTCCTGCACCTTCTTCTTCAAGTAAAATACTAAGAGAAGGATAAATTCCTTTTCTAGTCATTTCATTAATTTCTTTTAAAAACTTTCTTTTAGACATAACTTTACCCTAAGATCTTTGCAATTTTATCTGCTTTTTTAACTCTATCTTCGATAACAGACCAGTTTAGCTCTTTCATCATTCCATAAACATAGGTTTTTCTATCTTTAAGATAGTCTCTGTAATAACTATGTTCCCAGCAATCCATTACAATAATAGGCATTAATCCAATCATTACACTATCGCTATGTAAGTCAATAACAGTATTCATATATCTTCTTAATTGTGGATTATAAAATGTTACTCCCCAACCGTTTCTTGCTGAAAGACAGCATGCTACAAAGTCTTCTTGCCACTTATCAAATGTCCCAAAGTCTCTTGCTAGTCGCATATAAGATAGAGAATCTACAGTTACTGTGCTATTTAAATCACTGATATTTTCAAAATATAAGCCATGCAAAAAAGCTGCATTATGATTATAAGTTTCATCAATCTTTAAACTTCTAAATTGCGAGTTATTAAGATTTGCTGATGATTTATCTACACCGTCAAGCTTTGAAGAAATATCATTTAATTCTTTAACATATCCTTCTAAAAGTTCTTGATGTGATTTTTTAGTCTTTTGTGATAAAAGCTCTGTTCCTAATTTAAACTTTCCAGCTTCTGCCACATAAGCCTCAGAAAGTGCTTTATCGTATTCGACGTTGCTTTCTGTTTTTAACAAGTTATCGCTTTGAGTATTTATACCTTGTTCAGATAAAGTCTCAGCGATAGCGTTTTTTATTAATTCATTTATATCCATTATTATGCCTTTTAATTAATTGAAAATCTTTCTTCAAATTCACCCATTGGTACTAATATATATTTTGGTTCTCTATCAGTTTTTTCAATATCTTCTTCTTCACTACCTTTAAGTTTAGGAAGACTTTTAGGAAAGTCCTCTCCATAATTATCAAAAGCACCTGGTGATGAAGCATCGAACTCAACACTTCTTTTTCCGCTCTCTTTATCTCTTCTAACAATAAAGCCTAAACCACGATCACCTATGTCACTCATGTCATCTTCAAGCAAAGTAGATCTACCACTACCCTTTTCATTGCCAAAAGGCTCTTCAGGCAACACAAGCTTAGCAAATTCTTCACCTTCTTCTTTTTTAACAATACCTGCAAATGTATATCTAAAACCAGCCTTGTCATATACTTTTAAACCTAATGCATCTTTTATTACGTTAGCACCATACTTTGTAGTCAAAGTCATCTTCTCATTTAAGAAAAATTCTATTCTACTATCAAACTCTTCTTTTAAAATTTTTTTAACTTGCATTTCATTAAGATTCATCAGAAATTTACTCCTATTTGTCTTCTGACCAAAGTTTTAGCCATTCACTTCGCAAATCGATATCTTTACTATTTTTAACTCTTTTTTTCTTTTTGTTTACCACTCTTTTCTTTTTAGGTGATTCAAACAAAATACTTGATAAGTTTCTTCTATAATAAGGACTCTCGTTTAAACGCTTTGAAGTTTTATTACTCTTTCTTATATAACCAGAAGTTTCTAATGAAGGTTCTGATTTTTTCTCTTTCATATTAAATATTTTTGAAAAGAAATTCCAAACAAAATTTTCAATATTAGATATCGCTATTTTTGTTTTGTCAGTTTCAACTTTGGTAACTTGTTCGTCAATACTTGGAATATTTTCAGCAGATACTTCTGCATAATTACTTTTATCTATTAAATAATCTTTAATATCACTTAAATGTACATTTTTATCTAGTAATAGTATACGTGGATATTCAAAATGTTTTTGAACAGTACCATACGTCTCATTTAATCTTGCTATTGAATGAGCTATGATGGTTTTAAGTGTTTTTGTTAAACTATCTTTTTCTTCTTCATCACTTTGTGTAATTTTATCCACTGCAATATAATAATTACTAAATGATTTTCTAATAACATTCATTAAAGGTGAATTTATAGTATTGTCTTCATCATCATTTACAATTACAATAAAATCATTGAAACTTTTATTTGCCTTTACATATTCATTAAAACTCGCATTTTCAGAATTATTAATATCTAGCATTAGCTTACAAGCATGATTCATCGATGCTCGTCCATCAGATACATACATTTCATGAGAATATTCTTGAGATTGTATTTCTTCTTCTTCAAAAAGCATATTAGACAAAGAGCCAAAAATATATTTACCAGCTGTTAAGGTTTGCGTTTCAGAACTTGGTTCAAATTCCTTAGAATCTATTTCAAAAAATACATCAACGATCTTACTTATGATCATGTTATACTCAGACTCATTTAGACTAACTTCTTGTTTAGTTAAATTAGAAATACCTTTAATTGTATCTGAGAATGCTTTTTCTTTTTCGCTACCTTTAAAACTGTCTTTTAATTCTAATTTTAGTCCATCTTTGTTTTGTTTATTGAAATCTTCAACAATTTTTTCAAGATTTTGGAAAATACTTTTAGCATTTTCGATAGAAATAGTCGGGAATCCTGATCTTATAGAGCCAAGTGCTTCGTCTAAAGCTTTATCAATTCCTTTAAGTTCTGGAATGTTTTCTTGCAATTCTTCAGCAACATCTCTATAAGATGCTCCAGTATTACCTTCAGCATGCTTCTTTAAAATATCCATAAACATTTTTTGTTGTTCAGCAAACAGCTTAGATAGTTCTTTCATGAAATCGCCACCAGCATGATTACCCATCATCATAAATGGCATCATCATAAATGGTTGACCC
>Ga0160423_10001926_pt1 | contig 17359 bp, 18 predicted proteins | sample CRUFie14St8metaG_FD_108191 | JGI IMG/M metagenome (GOLD analysis project Ga0160423, IMG submission 108191) | Marine microbial communities from the Costa Rica Dome - CRUD Field 142mm St8 metaG | ecosystem: Environmental > Aquatic > Marine > Oceanic > Photic zone | place: Costa Rica: the Eastern... | reverse complement strand
GTGTTCATGTAACTTGACAGGATCACATCATTGAAAGTGCTAGTAGGTGATAGCATATCATGGTGTATGTATGTATTAGATGGTATTCATATGGAATAGATTCATGTCTAATATTATGGGTATGTTATTTTTTCGCACCAGATGCACATGTCAGATTGGTTTCCAAATGGAACCAAACAAAGTATTGAAAATGGACCAAGAAATGGTATATAAATATAGTTTGGATCAACCAATGGATCGTTGTCCCTCACCTGCAACGGTTGCATCTCATTTAGGTAGTTTGGTAAAAACACCGTCTGTGGGACACGTTTGTTCATATAATAAGTGTGATATTGAAAATTTGAAAATTGAAATTCACAGCAATGGTAAGTATGTTATATGTTGCAAGTATTTACGTCGTCCCGATTGGGTTAGTAGTGATACACTTGTAAAGACCTTTTACAATATATATTTATGTAAAAACACCGGTAAGATTCATCACTGCCATAGCAATTGTGACGGTGGTCGTATAAACAATGCAGACAATTGTCAAGTCTGTTTGATATCAGGTGTTCAGTATGAGTCAGAGACGGTCCGTTCGTGGCAGATAACCTCTCGCTGTGTTCCTACTGTGATTCAGGACAAGCGAGATCCACATATGTTTAGTCGTGGTGAAGACGGTCGAGTGAAATCTGCCGGTGTTCATAACATAAAAATAACTCAGTGTACTATGGTATGTAGGGATTTCATTACCCGTCTGTTGTTTTCACGGCGGCGCATGCAATCGGAAGAGTATAAATACAATGAATTAAGGAAAGAGTCACAAAAGGTGGTGAACAAGTATCGTCGTTACTGTGAGAAGAGTTCAAAACCTAAGGTGTACCTTACTTCCTTGACACTGTACATTCACCAAATGAAACGAAAGCCAATGTTTACGCATTTAGTGAGCAAGAACAAAGAGGAACAAGAAGATATTATTTTAAAGTATACCCGTGAAATCATTGCCTACTGGAAGATGTTCATAGGGAAGACAACGCCTCAGAATTCAACCTTTTCGTTTAAAGTGTTTGTTCCTGCATGTTTGTACATTATGCGGAATGGTCTGTTCATGTCTGACATTTACATTATAAAAAAGTCGCGTTATCTAGAGTCTGCCTTACCAGAAGCAAATGGTTTGCACCTGTATGATATAAACAAACCGACACTGACAAACGGTCAAAAGCATATAACTCGAGCAATATTAGATTCAGTAGATTGTGGACGTGTAACACCGCAATCTTTGAAACAGTATTGTGACACAGAGTATGAAAAATTATGTAATACTATATAAGTAGTGTATCTTATACTATTATGTTATATCGTGGTCTCCCAAATCTGGGTAATACGTGTTATTTAAATAGTATTTTACAGTGTTTACGGTATACAAAAGAGTTTGTGTACCCGTTAAAAGGGAAAACCGGTTCAAATGCTTTAACTGTGTCTCTATTGGACTTGATGTACACCGGTGCAGACAGCAGCGTATTAGAAACGCTTATTCGTGAGTTGAACAAAAGCAAGGAATTTAAGCTGATGCGTCAGTGCGATGCTCACGAGTTGTTTTTGTACCTCATGGACAAGCTATTCGAGGATGTCAAAGCAAAGAATCCGTTTGAAGGCAAGTTCAAGTCTACGGTGATATGCAACAAGTGTGGTCACAAGTCGGTGACAGAGTACCCCTTTACAAGTGTATCGGTACAAATCGGCACGAAGGTGGTGTCTGTGGAAGACTTGCTACATGAATTTAGCAGTCTGGAAGAGATCGAAGCGCCGATCGACTGTGATAATTGTAAGGATAAACAAAAAAGCAGCAAAACATTGGAAGTATTGCCTTCAGAAGCTGTAGTACTACACTTAAAACGTTTCATGGGACGGCAGAAGGTTTACACACCGGTGCAATTGGACGAGGAGATAAAGATAAATGGGGAGAAGTACCGTTTGTATTCCATGTGCAATCATAGTGGAACTATGTTTGGTGGTCATTACACCGCAACCTGCATGAAACGGGACGGCACATGGTCGGTATGCAATGATTCCGTTGTCCGTCCACTGCCCACAATACCAAAAAGTAGCGATCGTCCATACTTATTATTTTATTGTAAAATATAGTATATAAGAATCAAAAATCCAACTTAAATGTCGCTTCTGATCACCGAAAATCCAAACCGTTTTGTCCTGTACCCAATCAAACATCCGAAGTTATTCGAGTTTTACAAGAAGCATATCGCTTCCTTTTGGACTGTGGATGAGATAGACATGTCTCAGGACACAATGGACTGGCAGAAAATGTCAAACACCGAACGTGATTTCATTCTGTGTATTCTAGGTTTCTTTGCCGCTTCAGACGGTATTGTGGTGGAGAACTTGGTGACAAATTTCTGTTCGGAGGTTCAGTTACCAGAAGCAAGGGCAATGTATTCGTTTCAAGCCGCTATGGAGAATATTCATTCAGAGACATACTCCTTGATGATCGATACCTTGGCATCGGATGAACAGAAAGCAAACCTGTTCAATCATATCGAACATCACCCGGGTACAAAAGCAAAGGCAGACTGGGCCATGAAATACATGAAAGCCAAGAAAGGATGTGTGACCAACTTTTCCGAACGCTTGGTGGCCTTTGCATGTGTTGAAGGCATCATGTTTTCATCCTCCTTCTGTGCATTGTATTGGTTGAAGAACAGAGGCCTTTGCCCCGGACTAACCTTTAGCAACGAACTTATATCCAGAGACGAGGGACTTCACCGTGATTTTGCGGTAGCAATGTACAAAATGTGTCCCAAACTTCCAAGGAAACGAATCCTACAAATAGTAGAATCGGCAGTGGAGGTAGAGATGCAATTTGTAAACCACAGTTTGCCGGAAAACTTGAAAGGAATGAACCAAGAGTTGATGTATCAGTACGTACAATATGTTGCAGATCATTTACTAAACAGTTTAGGGTACAATAAGTTATACAAGGTAAAGAACCCGTTTCCTTTCATGAACATGATATCATTGGAAGGGAAAACAAACTTTTTTGAACGACGTGTAGGCGAATATGCAAGACCAACCGCAATTACCTTTGGTATGAACGATAGTTTTTAACGCTTTATGAAATGAAAAAACTTGACTATTGTATTTGCATCAAATTCGATGGTTATTAAGGGATCATCGTATTTTGTATCAAATTCACGAATGTCTATGTCGTCTCCACACTGATCAACAATAGTTATTAAAGATTCCTCCTTTGCTACAAGGAGATTGTTTAATCCATACTCCTTAATAATATCTGTCAGATGTGAGGTATTACACCATGATTTGGGATACCCAACTTTTTTCCATTGTTCCAACCAAAATACAAAGGGTGTTTCGAATTTAGTCGTTACACTATAATCATAATTTGCCATGTCGACAATTTTCATACAAGTATTTACACTTTTGCCCGTGTTCCAACGACCAAGAGGAATAGGTTTGGTTTTAATAAAAAATCGTCTAAACATATTGTAATTACTATATTACTTTTATAGATAACATTTTAATGCCACATTGTGTAAAAATATATTATAGTATAAATACAAAAGTCTTTTCCATAAAATGAGTGCAAAACAACGTTATTATAAGGCAATGAAAGAGAACCCCAATGCAATTATACTATTTCGATGTGGTAGATTCTTTGAAGCATTTGACTCTAGTGCCGAAACCTTGCATAAGGTATTGAATGTACCTTATGACGGTGGAAAAGTTCCACACACTGGTTTCCCATCCAATAAGTTTTACGAATCCCTTAAAGATTTAAGAAAACAAGGGTACAATAACATACGTATTATTTAAAATTTTAGATACAAACCTTTTTCTTCTTTTTGTTTCGCCATATACGCCGCATATTTCTTATAATTCTTCAATTTCTCCAAATATTTAATTACTTCAGAATACTTTTCATTAGAAGAAACTGGATTCAAAATATTATGAATTGATTCATAAAGAGCTATCCAGTCATCATGTTTAGCATCACTTTTTTTTAAATAAATTTTTCGATCAAAACACATAAGTCGTAATTTTTCACCGTCGTAAACAACCTTTATATGAAACCCATATACACTTTTATGCAATTTTACTAGCGAGTCTTTTAAACCTCTCAGGTCGGTTTTAATATCATTTATCGATTTATTCATAAAATCATTAATATCCGTGTTATGTTTTTTCCATATAGTTCGAACAAAATTATCAGGTTCTTGAAGATGATTAGAATAAACAGATTCTCTTAAAACCAATGGTTTTATTATATAATTGTCTTTGAATGTCATAATTTTTTCAAATAATTCTTTATTTAGTTTGTATCTGGTGATAGGTTTCATCTGCTTATACTCATTCCATGTTTCTTTAGTTTTAGCATATTCATTATTATAAACCAATTGAAAGATATGTTCGTTTTCATATTTAGTATGGTACTCCTCTTTTGTTTCCTTAAAAAAATAATAATTGATTGGATACATTTTAAATGTACCAAAGTCAAGATAGGTCTTCGGGTTTTCGTTCTTATTCTTCTCATTTTCATATATTTCATAATATGTGTCCCGAAAAGATATATATTTTTTTCTATCATCCTTGTTAAAATTTAAAGTGTTTGGATAATTGTAATAAGTTGTTGTCTGCCTGAATTCTTCATCCACCGACCATTTATAAAACTGGTCACTACCATCAATAAAATCCGAGGTCACAAAATCGAATACAACACTATTACTAAAACTCACCGTGTTTCCTTTTTTTATAAAATGAACAACATATTCTTTCAATCCTTTTTCAAACGGTGATTCTTTCTTTAACAGATTATTTAACTGATCCAACCGGTTTTGATTAATTTTTTTTGGTGGCCTTGGTGGTGGCTGCTGCATATACATATATATATATATATATTATTTATAATCACATATTTCCGTTTCATCCCTGTCTATGTCAGTAACAATACCTGCCCTTCTCCTGCTCATGCCTGCACAGTTGATAAACCCTTCTAAGCAATAGTATTCATCGCATGCAAAGCATTTACTTAGTGTCTGAGAATCAATGTTTTGTTGTTTCCTTGTAATTAACTCCCATATACATGGTATGAAACAGTTAGTTCTGGTACATTGTACATTTTCCATCCAACAGTCAATGCATCCTTTGGTAAGTTCTGTATCTCTTTCAAAGCAAGCTGTACCGTCTCCAAAGATGGACTGTAAGGCACAGTTTTTTGCTATTCCGGTCAGTGTTTCGCTTTTGTTTTTATATTCGTAATAGTCTTGAAGGTTGGAGCACCCGTCTTGGCATGGTCCACAGTGTAGGAATGTATTGTCTATGGTGCAATTTCCAGTGACATTGTTGTCGTATACGTATTTTGGAGCATTGTAAAAACTGTAGTGTAGTATCATAAACAATATGGTACAAAAGCATAGAATGACCAATGTGGTCACGCACAACATCACGCACTTACACATATGTATCAATGTATCCATAATTTATACTGATTAGTGTTATAAAACATAATAATAAAGACACTATACCAGATGTCTTTAGGTTGTTGTAATAAAATTCAACCAATAAGGCCGTAGCTTCTATAAAATATGACCCTACATGTAGTGTCGTAAAAATTCTTATGACACCATATGTGAATACCCAGTAGGACAGCATGCGTCTATCTACTTTATGAAACATTTTGACATGCATGTTTGGCATTCCTGTGAGAATAAGAATAGAAGATAAGATATCATATATTCCATAAATTACAGAAAAATCATACAAAAACTTTCCATACATCGTGAAGAATCACCGATATTTATACAATGAAACGTAGTATGAACAAAATTCCATCTGCCAAACGTATCCGTCTGAGTATGGTAGACGCTTGTACCCAGACGGAACGACAAAAGCCTAATTTGAGAATAATAATCCCTGCATTGTCTCCCAAGTATTGTGGTGTATCCCCTCAGTATGAGAATTATGAGTCGCCCTTGTTGGGATCACCGGTACACCCAAGTATAATATTGGGAACTCCTGATACAAAGTGTGATCACGAATGGACAGCGGCCGAACGGGCAATGAACGAACGCACTACGTATTTCTGTACAAAGTGTGGTGATATTTATGGGTTTCCGTGAGTATATAATATATTGTATTTATTAAAAATGCCAGAATGTTATGTATGTTATGATGATTGTGAAACAAGGTCTAATTGTTTATGTAAAGAATTGTATGTGCATCCTTCCTGTGTCGAAATGATGAAAATATACGGTAAGACAGGTTGTGGCGTATGCAAACAGCCCTTTCCTGAAGAAGAAATAGAGTGGAATGCTCCACCTGTGTTGTGTTTGTGTCTCCCCACCTGTTTTAGACCTTTGAAGTACGATTACAATGAAGACGACAGGGTATTTGATATTATTCGTGTTTGTTTCTTATTTATAATATTATTAGTGGTCTTTCAGTTATGTGCAGTTAGGTATTCACCGACACTTTCAGAGTGGTTTATGATTATTGTATCGATACATATCATTGTGGGGTGTTGTATATTGTCTGTGAAACGACTACGCCGACCAGAGCGTAGGATAAATCTACCACTAGATCATGATGTTGAGATCGCATAAAGTAGTAGGAAAGAATATCTATGAGAATCAATGAGGAGGATACAATACTAAATTTTGTATGTATCGTCAAGCCAAGTAACCCTATCAATATAACGACAGGGTAGTACATGAAGTAATTTCTATACATTAAAAATAGCGTTTCATTACTCGATGCCTTGTACATAATTTTATCTGCTTCTGTCATTGTCCTTGGTTTTCTTTTGTTCTTCCGTATGTCTCTGTAGTTCGATATACCAAGTTGTGTCTCTCTACTGATGTTGTTGGTTTCCAGCAAGTACAGACGGTTGGTATCGAAGCAGCTTGCATGGAACCGATTGTCCATATCCTCTTGAAATACGTTCAAATGCAAATGTGCTATTCTATATCCGGGTGCTTTCTCTTCTAAAGAATCTTCTATCTTTGCAAGCCTTGCTTCGGCGAATCGAATGAGAAACGGGATCTCTTTGGCCAAAAACAAGTAAAACAATACAAATACACTGTCGGGGTTTATACTAACATGGAACAAAAGTTGCCACAACTGTTTCCAACGCGGATAACCTTTCTCCTTTATAAAGTATTCGTAAATAACATGAGAAGGGGTAAATAGGAAATACATGTAATATAACATCATAACCGGAAAGAAATAAAAAAACAAAGTACGTGAAAACCGTAGTCTATTTGTAATCATAAGGAAGCATACAACTGCATAGTAGACGAATAGTATAGTGTTTTTGACATATATATACATCTAGAGGTTTATTTGTACACTTATATAGTATTTAAGGGAATAATCAATTCATATATATGCAGAATATAATTATAGTAGGTGAAAGTGGAGTAGGTAAGAGTTCATATATCAATCGTTTGGTCGATAACAGTTTCTATGAGAGTTACATGTCTACTATATCGAAAGAGACGCACAAAGTGCAATACAACGACAAAGATTATGTTATTCACGATACAAGTGGTAACAGTAGATTTGAATATTTGTTCAAAGAATACTATAAACATGCAAATGGAGCCTTGATATTCTATTCAACACATGTTTCCAGTGCTTATAAGTGGATAAGGAAAGTACGTGAAGAGAACAAGGACATTCCGATTGTAATAGTTGCCACAAAAAGAGACGAGGTAAAGTCTGTCATCCCTAAATTTGAATATCCATGTGTTGGTATATCTTCTAAATTGGGAGATATCGACTCTGTGCTCTCAACAATAATACCATTACTTACACCTGTCAAAGTTTCAAATGATTCATGGGTGGAGTATTTTTTCTCTTGTTATTTGCAATAAGCTGAAACTCGTCATTGCCTCCTATGAATTCTGCATCACCATCCCCCTTCAAATAAATCTGCGGAACTGTTCCTTTATCATCGTAAGGAGCTGTTTTGAAAGGACATGATGCGCCCTTTTCTTTAAAGTTACAGGGATTTACATATTTATTATTATCTACGCATTGGACAAAAACGTTATTTTTTCCGTACAGTTGCACAGCGGTTTTTGCCGCTTTTTGGCTATGATAACATAACAATCTTACATACATTTTACATTGCATTTCCATAAATATATTAAGTTTATATACTATAAAACCTCTTTCCAATTTAGTAAATGTATCCATTGTGGGCACATGCATATTATCACCGAATGTCTAAGAGACTTCATAGTGACGACAGAAAAGAGACTGATGACGACACAACACAGACTGATGAAGAAACGAATAGAAAGGATATATGTATTGACACAGAGGATTTCCAAGGCAAAATTAGTTATTATGAAAAGCGTGATTATAAAAACAACTACCTTATCACAAGTGAATCTGAGGGAGCTTTTATCTTAAGTTCTGAAGATAAGAAAAGTATTTATGTATATCAGGTGTTGGATGAGACTGACACGGATAGTGCTCTTGTAGTACAGAATAATAGAAATCCTGCTTTTAGACATATAGATAAAATACCATGGTCTTTGTCATCATACAATTTAAACAATTTAATAAAAATACCAACAAGCTATTGTTACAAGCAAGAACATTTTAAATATAAAGAACCTAAGCATGAAGAAGAGAATAATCATTTTGTTGGTGGTTATTTTCGTCCGGACCCTCATCAAATGCACAGTTTAAAGTACGCGGGTGAAAAGATTATGTTGGGACACCGACCGGGGTTTGGTAAAACAATAAATGCTATACTTTTAGCAGAGAGACAGAGAAATGCCGCACCAGAGCCAAAACCTAAGATATACGTAGTTGCTCCGGACCGAAAATTGGTAAAACAATGGGTAGGAGAGTTGCAACGTCTTGGTGTGGATACTAGTCATTACATATGGTCTACCTACAAACATTTCGAACTGTCTCAAGCGAAGATGGAGTACCCTGAATGGGATAGTCTTACCTCTGAACAGCAAAAACAAATTGAAAGTGCTCCGATAGAAGGTGAAAGGGGAAAAAACCCCACCAAGCAATATTACCGATATTGTTCCTGTTCAAAAAAGCCGTATACTCTGCAAGAAGCAAAAAAAATATTTCCAGATCAGGCAAAAGAGTTGGAAGCAGTTTGGAACGGTGTTACCCATACATTGTACGACGATAAGGGAAATAAATACAGAATGAGACTATATTGGGGCTTGATGGAAGACAAGATATATTTTAATTGTTGTAAAAAAGTATTTGTTACCGGTTTTACGCCTCGTGATGTAGGTTACGATACGTATGAACTTCACGAAGCAAATGAAGGAATGAGTATTAGTCAATATTTGCAACAAGAGAAACGTAAGTTTGAAAATTTTAAAAAAGTCACAAAAGAAACATCGAAGACAGTGGAAGGTACTCTTCGTGTTCCATATATGTATGAAAATGGTTTCAAACTTCATATGTACCGTGCTCCACAAAATTGTATCACAATATTCGATGAAATTCACAAATACGCAAAACAAAGCAAGTCGTTGATTTTACAAACTCTTTGGAAATATATACTTGGGTGCAAACACACCATACTACTGACAGCTACACCGGTAGAATCAAGTGGTTCTGAGTTATATCAACTGTACCTGATGTCTGAATTGTTACGAACCAAGCGTGATTTTTCAAACAAGTCGGTAAAGGCATTAAATGGGAGATCATACAGGGGTGATTTTCTTCCTCCATGGAACATACTTGCAGATACTTTTCCAAAAGGTGAAAATATGTATGAAATTGCATCAAGACTAAAGTACAAATTCAGTCGGTTTAACACCGTACAAGACGTTGAAAACAGTATAGATGCATTGTATCAGATTAAAACAGTAGGGAAGGAATTCGAAATGGACGATACAAAGCTTATGAATACTTATTTGGGTATAAGTTCGTTAAAAAAGAGTCAATGGATAGCTGAAAACGAATCCAGAAACGGTGCAAAGTTAAATTATCGAATAAACAAGGATTATTACAATTTATTCGTTCGAGAAGCATTAAAGAAATTATATGTGAAGCAATCACAGAGTCGAGAGAAAGTATTTCCTGATTTGGAACCATATGGTAATGGTATAATAGAAGTCCCACTGGACAAACACAGAGTATACATGAAAGATGTAAACCCACAATATGTGTATTTGAATTCATTGGAGTTTGATGGAGATGTGAAAATAAGAAACGGTCGTATTACAGTGATACAAAAAGAAAATGGAGAACACGGGGTAGAGGAAATAAAACAGACAGAAAAAGCTGTTTTATCAAACAAAACGAACGGTTTCTTTTATTTCACCGAACAACCTCTTATTGCTAGTTATTCAGATTCTACCGATTTGGTACTCCCGGCAAGATCTATTCCTAGAAAGCCTTTAACAGACGGTAAACAAGGATTGGAGCATTTGCAATGGTTGTATGTACACCCTACTCGTTGCAGGGATGATTCTTTTTACGAAGGAATACCTTATGTACCGGGGTTATTGGGCAATAAGGTAATGGAAATTGTTTGTACGATCGAGAACCAAGTGCGAATGGGTAAAAATGTTATGGTGTACCATGACAAGGTGGAAATGCTTCGAATGGTACAACGGGGGTTGGCAATGCGTGGTCATGTTATGGCAAATGAAATGGTAAAAACAGGGGATAGTAAGTTACAGGATCACGCAAAAGAGCAAGCCTCAAAACGTTTTGTCCGTCTACCAAAACAATACATTGAAAAACAGAAAAAAGCATATGAATACGGAGATATATCACAAGACAAATCTTATACAAATTTTGACCAGTTGAAAGAAGTATACGAAAAACACCTAGAGATGTTGAAACTTTCTTCTTTTGCAATGTTTTATCGTGGTTATGAAAATAAATTCACGGATAAAGATGCAAAAGAGTTGGGCATTTGTTATGATCTTTTAGAGTTTGGTTATTATGCAGAGTATGTACACCATAAGAAAGTAGACGATAGGCCTGTGTTTAAGAAATTATTGGATGGACTGGGTGATATTGGTAAGTTAAAATCCAAAATAAATTTTCAACAAAAGAAGAATATTATGGATTGTATTACATTGCTTTTGGAATGGCATAATAAGGACAAAAGTATGGATCGACAGATCATATGCGATTATTGTTGTCAAGAATATAAAAAGAATATAGATTCTGCAGAGGTAAAAAATAAAAATTTGCATCGGTTTTTAAAAGAAAATCAAATTCCAATCCCGACTGATGTCAGTGTCAAAGAAAGAGCTTTTAAATATTACATTTCAAGGGCATGGACGGACGTTAGAAATAATATGTGGAAAAGCTCACAATTAAAATGGACTGAAAAGAAGGATCGTCAAACTGATAAGATGAGGTACGCACATGAGCAATTGAAAACACTGAAAAAGATCAATGAATTTGCAATGCCAACGATCGATTGGGATTACACATCATTTTTAAACAAACACGACAATATATTCGGTGATCCGTTTTTTGACTCCAAACAAAAAGGAGCTACCATAACACTCAATCAATTGGACTTTGGTTCGACTACATTCGAAACATTTCCTCGCAGTGTTTCATCGAACAAGGATGTATTCCATTTTTGTGGTTGGACGCGTATGTATTTCAAACACTTGTATGACAAACATTTTCAAGGTACAAAAGAAATAAAAATTAAAGACTTAGACTCCATCGATAAATACTACGATGCCATTTTACATCTTGCATACAACCCGGACCTTTCAAAAAAGAAGAAAAGTATTATTGTAGGGGGTCAGAAACAAGACAAACGTGAAACATTTGTAGACGAAATGTTACCAAGAATCACCGGTATGGCAAAAAAAGACCGCATGTTTTATGGAGTCTTAGAAGGTCAAAACAAAACTACAGGAGATCAAGAAAAATTTCAAAAGTCTTTTGAACACGGTGAAATCGATTGTTTATTGGTCTCCGAATCTGGAATTGTTGGTTTGGATTACAAATCATGTAGTCCATCTTTTATGATATGCATTGACCCTGTAAAATCAGCAGGAAAACAAGACCAGTTCAATGGAAGGACAGTTCGGCGTGGTTCTCACAAAAATTTGCCAGAAGATATGAGAAAGGTACAATATGTTTCATTTTCTACAAAGGGACTGGAGAAACCAAAAAACATTGAGAAAAACACCGATGCATTGGACCCAAGCCTGAGACAACTTTTAAAAAATGGAACCGACAGGGCTTTAAAAAGCTACAGGCTACGCAAAAGAAGTATATATGCTTCAAAAGAGAGTGAACGCTTGGATAAAATAATCGAGGAAATTAAATCAGAGCGCCCATTAGACACCGAAGTATTGTTGAAACACATACGTCTCCGTGAGTTTTACAACTTAGACGATAATGACAGACGATGGTATCACCAAAATATCGACGAGTTTAAATCATTAAAACTTGCAGATTATGCGGAATCCGCAAAGAACATAGAAGATAGGCCTATATCCGAACCAAGAGACGTAGAGTTTACAACGATGAAGAAACTAAAGAAGGAGCTACAACAAGACGAGTATTTATCAGAATTTGAGTTGAGAACAAAGTACATAAAACTTGAGACAGAGTTTTCTTTGGGTAAAAAGGTTTTGAAGATTTTGAAGAAAATAAACAAACTCCGGGAGACTTTACGCAGACGTTTTGGATACAAATTGAAAAAAATAACAAAGGAAGATCAATTAAAAAGAAATAAACTGTATTTAAACAAGGAAAAACGAATAGTTATGCCTTGGGAAGAAGAGTTAGACGAGACTATAGTCGAGCAAGATGTTAATTTAAAAAAATGGGATTTCTACTTTGACAATTTCGTAAATATTTCGCACATACCGGTGTACAACAACCATGCATTCCTTTGTATGAAACACTACAACGATGTGAAAGAGGAGTTGGACTTGAATACGATCCGATGTTATGCTTGTAACCAAGATGTAAAAATTTCAGAGAGATGCATAAACTGCAAATTCAAGCACAAAGAAAATGGCAAGTTTCTATACTATCACTTGCACGATATCAAATCCATAACAGAAGATAACATAAAAAAGTATTCGGTGAAAAAGTACATATCTTTAAACAAAAGATCCTTGGACGTGTCGGAAATCAACCGTGTTCAACGCGATAGGATTGAGATGGCATTGACCATGAATTCGATTGATCATTTGGCACGGCTTTCGGGTCCAAGCACTTTTAAATTCCAGTGTCATGCAAAAATCAAGAAGAAAACACTGGAGAATAAAATAACATTTTACAAACACATCGATCATGAAGTTATACCAGCGTCGGATCAAGACTGGAATATTTTAAAAAATGGCGTTGGATTTAAAGAAACATCTGATTATTACAGGCAGTTTGAGAAGGAAAAGGAAGACTATGTACATGTAAAAACACCGCCTCAAACACCGAAGCAGAAACGTAAGAAAAGTAGGCAAACTCTGTATGAAGATGAGACGCCAGATGATCCAAAGGATTCGGATTATGAAACGGAATCAGATGAATCGGATATAAGTGTACAAGAAGAATATTAAACTACAATTCTACATAATGGGCAGGTATTATTTACACGGAACCACCGTTGTATACAGTGATAATGAAAGGTATGATTGCATATGAGCGTTTGTCTTGGAAGATAATCTTCCTCGTGGCATATAGCACAAAGAACCGCCTCTGGTAATTTGGTCGATGCGTGAGGCTCTATGCTTACAACTACTCTATTTTCCAGAGTTAATATGTACAAAGCTTGTAGGGTCAAGCCGGGATATCTGGAATTGATTCTGTCTTGTATGATGCTTTGATACGCGTGGAAACTGTACTTATCCAGCCAGTTTTGTATTTCCTCGTGTACCTGTTCTTTGGTTACATCAATTGGTATCCATATTTGCATTTGTTTTATTTATACAAAGTATTTATACTATTTTTTCATGTCCATCCTAAAGTTCTGGTATTTCCTTATCAAAAAGTTCTCTTCAACATGATAGACCCAGCTGTTTAAAAACGGGCGTTCCAACCAAATAACATCAACATAGACCTTATCCATCTGCTCTTGACACTCGTCCCATTCTTTTGCTGCTTCCATGGTAGCAAAGGTAACTACCAAATACTTTACATCGTCTCCCTCGATAATTGCTTTCGCCACCCTTGCATACCCAAAGTATAGATACAAAGCCTTCTGTTCCTTGTATTTTTTGTTTAGTGCATAAGCATACACTTCGTGTTTAAATCTTGACATTGGATTACCTTCTTTGAGCTCTTCTTGTAACACGTATTTATCATCTTCTTTTTTACGTGAATATATGTAAAAATCGTTGGACCAATAAGACCCCATGGAATATACCTATATAGAATGACACTTAAATAGTTTCTTCGCCAGATTGCATCTGTCCAATGCATCCTTAATATTTAATGGATAGGGGTAATCTTCAGGTAAATTAACCGGCTCGTACCATTCCTCCTTATTGGACTGTCCACGCACATTGTAAAACACTGATAGGTTGAATACAATGCAGGCTATAATTAACAATGGCAAGCTTTTGTAATCCATAGTGCTGACAGACCATTCTGCTATGGCAATCAAATAATTGTACAACATTCTAGACTGAAAATACAGCTCAATGTTTTTCTTATCTTCCCATTGTATAGCTAAAGGTTTATTTACCAAAAGGTATGCGGTACAAGATAAAGAGGCAATGAATATCTGGAAGAAAGAGGCTGTGGAACAGAACATTAATAAAGCAAAAGAATGTATGGTTGGTGTTTTAAGCTTATCGTACTTTTTTAACATCGTCGGGTGCAAAAAAAGAAAGAATACTAAACAGGTGTATGAAGGAAACCAATTTCTCATTGCATACGAAACCCATAGAAATATCCGTTGTAAATTTAAATAGCGGTTCCATGTGATAATATCAAATTTTACAGGTTTGTGGTAAATAACAATCACTTGAGTAGTGATATGAGTGGTCAAAACAACGAAAGGAAACCAATGCCCATGAACAAAATAAAAAAGGCAGACAATACAAGAAGGTAACAGGGAAGCTGGAAATAGAGACTGGTAAAGGATATTCATTTCAAAACAATACCTTATTATTTATATCTATTTAATACTTAATCACAAGATACTATATGTGGTCCGGATGGAAATGCTTCAAAAAGACGTTGCAAGGATTCTTTGTTTGGTGCCAGATCAGCAACTTTCATTTTTGAACCGTTGTACATTCGTACCTCTACGGAATCGTCTCCATTAACATAGTCTTTTAGTTTCTGCATGTATCTGGTTTTTCCCTTCATGAGACAATCGACGGTTTCCAGTCCCTCAACGCGAAAGGCCACCAAGTGATTACGAGTCTGTGCATCGTCAACTTCAAATGCATTGACCTCTTCGGCAAATTCAGAACAATCACAGTCTTTATCGTGAGAACACTCCTCTTCGTATTCGTCTTCAAGGACTTGATCCAAATCCATCTCCTCTTCTTCCTCTTCCACAGATTTCTGTTCATAGATAAAATTATGAACCAAAACATCGTTCGGGCCCATTTGTTGCCGTGCAAGGCGAATTTGCTGCTCTAAATAATTGTTTTCTTCTACACACTGATCAAAGGTATCATTGTATTCGGATATGCTCATAAATGCTACTCCGGGTTGGCGCATGTGATTAACGTAGGATTGAGTTGGGTTGCTCATTTTAATAGAAGGAATACAGAGTATATATAGTTGAAAACATTAATTTAAATGAGTGTTACGAGAAAAGAACGAAAAGATTTCTCAAGACTGCCCATGTTTGAAATCATAGGATCAAACGAGAAAAAAAGTTTGTTAGAAGAAGCAGATGCTACGGATAATGCAAATAGGAAGTTAGGTGGTTGTAGCTATTGTTATTCTATATGGAATGTCATAGCATTTTGCCTACATATAATAAGTGCGGGCGCAATGGCAATAATTTATGTAACTTTCGACAACAATTTAGTAATACCTTACACAGAAATGTACCAAGGATGGGAATCTGTTAAAGAAGAATTATACTTTGTGAACTGTACCGACACAGCGAATACTAGCACATGTTTACCGATTGTAAATGATATTTCGGAATCTATATGGGTAAACGGAACATACGATAAATGGGAAGAATATAAACCATATATTAACAAAAGTCTTCCTTATTGCGACGGGGCCATACAAGATACAAACGAAAACGGTAAGTTTTGTATTGGTGCCAGAACAAAGACATTTGAATGTGGAGACGATCCATGTGGCTTGGATTATGGGTGGCTAATTATCTCCTTTCATTTATTGTCTGCATTCTTTCAGGGACTAGCATGGGCTAGCGATACTCAAAACTGTAAAAGATGTGGTATTGACAGAATTTATAGTTACGAGTATGCAGTAGCACACAGTCAAAATCCATTACGATTTATAGAATATTCAATCAGCGCTGCAATAATGTTAGTTGTCATTGCACTGTTAAATGGTATTTATGACATACACATATTGATATCAATAGCAGTACTTACCTCTTCCTGTCAATTGTCTGGCCTTGCCTTTGAATACATATACGAATGGAGACTTGGCTTGAAATGGGTTGTTCACCTGAATGGTTGGCTGACTTTCTTATGTGCCTATGGAATCATTTTTAGAGCATTCTTTGCATCGGTTGAAGTTGCTGCGGATGGAGACGGTGTTGTTCCACCAGACTTTGTATATGCAATAGTTTTTGGTTTGTTTGCAATGTATGGTTCGTTTGGATTTGTACAATTAACTGAGTTACTTTGTCTGTCTTGCAAATGCTGTGATACTGAAAAAGACGAAAAGATATATACCGAAATCCAATACAAAGCAGGTAAGTTGGAAGCATTGACAAAAGCAAGAGACAAATCGCTTAGAGATATGGGTGAAGAATTAAACAAATCGCTTATCAAAGGTCTAAGGCCAAAAGAGTGCTGGAGCGGACCATTACGATACAATGGTAGATGCAACCCATTTTATAAAGAAATGGTATATGTATTGTTGTCACTTGTAGCGAAAAATCTATTGGGTTGGATTTTGTTTTTTAACTTATTTATGCGCAATGATGACTAGCATATATGCGAAAAACTTATCTATCCGATGACTCAGACGAAGAAGAGTCTACTCAGAGTAACATTTCAACAAAAATATTGGTGTTGGGAGACAAGTGTGTAGGTAAGACATCTTTTATCACAAGACTAACAGATAATTATTTTAGTATATACTATAGTCCTACAAGAAATATTGAAATACACCGGGAAATTACGATTGCTAACATGAAATTAAGCTTATGGGATGTACCAATACACATTAAATATCACTTTAAGTTACAGTC
>Ga0160423_10001925_pt1 | contig 17368 bp, 23 predicted proteins | sample CRUFie14St8metaG_FD_108191 | JGI IMG/M metagenome (GOLD analysis project Ga0160423, IMG submission 108191) | Marine microbial communities from the Costa Rica Dome - CRUD Field 142mm St8 metaG | ecosystem: Environmental > Aquatic > Marine > Oceanic > Photic zone | place: Costa Rica: the Eastern... | reverse complement strand
CTAGGACAAGCAAATGTTCCGCTCATTGTCACAAATCACACATACGATGTCATTGGAGCTTATGTACCAACAAAAGAAATGGGGGGAGGTTCTGGACTCAAGTATGCAGCGAGTACAATCATCTATCTCAGCAAGAAAAAGGAAAAAGATGGCACAGAAATCGTTGGCAATCTTATCAAAGCTAAGACTGCTAAGTCGCGTCTGAGCAAGGAGAATAAAGATGTTACAATACGCCTTTATTATGATGACAGGGGTCTTGATAGGTATTATGGTCTCCTGGAACTGGGGGAGTTAGGTGGTCTCTGGAAGAATGTAGCAGGACGCTATGAGATGAATGGTAAGAAGGTTTATGCCAAGGCAATCCTTAAAGACCCTGAAACATATTTCACCCCTGAGGTGATGGAGAAACTGGACACAATTGCAAGGAAAGAATTTAGTTATGGAGAAAGTTGAGTTTCTTGTTCTCAGGAACCTATTACATAATGAAGAGTATTTAAGAAAAGCAATCCCATTCATCAAACCTGAATTCTTTGAAGACTATAATCAAAAGATAGTCTTTGAGGAGATTGTTGACTTTGTAAATCAATACAATGAGAGACCCACCAAAGAGGTCTTGAGTATTGAGTTGCAGAAAAGAAATGACATCAATGAGAGCAGCTTCAAAGAGTGTGCTAATCTCATTGGTGCTCTGGATGAGTTTCCAGCAGAGTATGAATGGTTGCTTGATACCACAGAAAAGTGGTGTAAAGAAAGATCTATATACCTAGCATTAATTGAATCAATCCAAATTGCTGATGGTGGTAGTAAGGAGAAAACTCCTGATGCTATCCCATCTATTTTGTCTGATGCATTAGCTGTTAGTTTTGATAATCATGTTGGTCATGACTATCTCCTAGACTACGAGGCAAGGTATGAGTCCTATCATACAAAAGAAGACAAAGTTCCATTTGATTTGGAATACTTCAACAAGATTACAAAAGGTGGTCTTCCTAACAAAACTCTCAATATTGCTCTTGCAGGCACTGGTGTGGGTAAGTCTCTCTTCATGTGCCATTTTGCCTCTTCTTGTTTACTTGAAGGTAAGAATGTCTTGTACATCACTCTGGAAATGGCAGAAGAAAAGATTGCTGAGAGGATAGATGCTAACCTTTTGAATGTTAATATTCAGGACATTGTTGAACTTCCAAAACAAGTCTTTGATACAAAGGTAAACAATCTCAGTAAAAAGACACAAGGTACACTAATTATTAAGGAGTACCCAACAGCGAGTGCGCACAGTGGACACTTCAAGTCACTTCTTAATGAGCTTGCACTTAAGAAGTCATTTAGACCTGATATTATTTTCATTGATTACCTTAATATATGTGCTTCCAGCAGGTATAGGGGAGGTGGCAATGTCAATTCATATACAATTATTAAGTCTATTGCAGAGGAACTTAGAGGGTTGGCTTGTGAAGCAAACGTCCCTATCGTATCTGCCACGCAGACCACTCGTTCTGGTTATGGTAGCTCTGATGTTGAGCTTACTGATACTAGTGAGTCCTTTGGCTTGCCTGCTACTGCTGATCTTATGTTTGCCCTTATCTCTACTGAGGAGCTTGAATCGCTGGGACAGATTCTGGTGAAGCAGTTGAAGAACAGATACAATGATGCCAATGTATTCAAGAGATTTGTGATTGGTATTGACAGAGCAAAGATGAGATTGTTTGACTGTGAGCAGGTAGCACAGGATGACTTGCTTGACAACAAACAGGAAGAGGAGTATAGTTATGAGGAAAAACCAAAGAAGTCTTTTGATGGATTCAAATTCTGAGATTACTGTTAGGCAACTGCAATCTCAACTTGCAGCAAAGGAGTTGCCCCATTACTATATGTTATACACTGGTGATCCAAAGGCACCTACTAGATGCTGTGGTACACTCAGAGATTTAGAGGATACACTGGAGTATTATCCACATGCTAAGTGGGAAAAGATTTATCTTGACCCACCCCCACAGACTGTTAATGTTACTGCAGAGACAGTTGAGGATCCATTAGCATTACCCACACTCAAACTTGAAGGGCAGGATATCCCTGTTCAAAACAATCTCCCCCAATCTGAAGCAAAAAAACTAGAATTATGACAGTAGATACAGACAAGTACCTTGAATTTGTTGAAGGTGTGACTAGTGATGAAAGTCTCTACCTTGACTATATGATGAGGCGTATTGCTGAACTTGAAGTTCAGGAAACAAATGTCCCTCAACTCCTGACTGCTGCACTTGGATTGACTGCAGAAGCAGGAGAGTTCACTGAGGTTGTGAAGAAGATTCTTTTTCAGGGTAAACCCTATACTGAAGATAATATCTTCCACATGAAGCGTGAACTGGGTGACATCTGTTGGTATATTGCTCAGGCATGTATGGCACTTGATACATCCTTTGATGAAATCATTGAGATGAATGTAGAGAAACTGAAAGCACGCTACCCTGGTGGTGAGTTTGATGTAAGCAAGTCTGAGAATCGTGCAGAAGGAGATTTGTGAAGAACAATGGTGGTATTCGTAGTAGCAATGTCAACAGCAATGCTGGTGATGGCACTGACAGTAATACTGATAGACCCACCCAAAAACTAAATGAACTTGAGGAACTTAGATATGATGTAGCACATTATCTACTCAGTAGAATGAGTAAGGGTTCTCAGTTTCAATATGCTCTAGATCGTATGCTTCAACTCTGTGATTCATATGATGAAGAAGAGATGAAGAAGATTCTTGCACAAGATTCAAAGGCAAATATGAAAAACCATCTTAGAAAGAAAAAAACCAAAGGAGGAGGATTCTAATGAAAATTTTGACACTAGAAGATTATCAAAAGGCAGGTGAAACATTCTGGCCTAAGTATTGGTATATTGCCAAGGAACTTGGTGAAGATGCAAAGGCAGAGGACATCCTGAAAGTTATGGAAGCAGTTGGTGGTGTTGCTCTTAAACTTGCACTAGAGGAAAAAGAAGGACCATTTGGATTTAACAAAAAAGAGGAGAGTGATGATTCAGACAGCAACTGATGAAGTGATTGTACCTGATGGTTCAGTGCTTATTGATGAGTGTTTTTATGTTTGGGAAACACGTTTTGGATTGTACTCCACCATGACAACCAAGGGTCGTCAAATGCTTACTGGTGCAGTCAGAGAGAATGTCATTATGATGACTAGATGGCATCTAAAATGTGAGCAGGAAGGATGGCCTGAGGGTAGTGTCAGGGTGGTAGGCAATGGGGTTGTTAGTGGTAAATTGTAATGCTCACTATTACTAATCACCTATCTGCCTTTTGGACAGTGGTGGTTATGAATTGTATTCAACCTGTGAACTGGCAGTATTGTCTTCCAGTTCAGGATTGGTTGATACCTGGTATTCAGGAGGGGATTGAGATTTATCTTAACCCCTCTTCAATATATCAAAGTGAAAGAGAAGTTTTGCGTGATATAAATATAAAAAAGTAATGTGTGTAATTAAGATGTCTTCATCAATGCAAAACTTTATGGAAGCCTATGCTGCTGTCCATAATACTGAAGCAAGAGAAGAACTCAGTTCAAATAGGGATTTGATTAGTGAGATGGATGTTTCCCATCTTACCTCAACAGACCTGGTAGAAATTGCTGAGCAAGTTCTTGAAGTTGCTTTTGAAACACTGACTGTGCAGGAAGCACATGAAGTTATTACCTCAATGCTCTCAGAAAAAACAGAGATTGCAGGTAGAGCACACAAGACTGAAAGATTGCTTGAAGGATTTAATAAAGCATTTGCTGAGGTAGGTTCAAAGGCAGCATCTGTTGCTCTTGAGCACTTTGCACAATACAGACATAACAAGAAACTCCAAGAGACTTGGACTGCTAGATTCAACCAAGAGAAGAGAGTTGCTAGAGTTCATGGAAGACAGGTTGCTGAGGATGTAGCATCTGTTAAGGCAAAACTACTTGCTCTGCTTGAACTCTATAAGGGTAAGCATGGTCAGTCTGAGAAAGAGTATCAGGATGGTCGCTCCATGGCTGGTAAGATGATCTCTGGTGACTCTAAGAGTAGTGGTGCAAACTATTCTTACAGAGCAAAGAACACAGGACCTAACCCTGCTGGTGGTTCAAAGAAACCACAGGGTCAGGCACGTATGGGACAAAAGGATAGAGAGTATCTTAAGTATCAAAAAGCAAACCTCAAGAAAGAAGAGGTTGAGCAGATTGAAGAGAAGAAAGGTAACATGAAAGCAGCACGTGCTAATGTAGGTGCTTCTACTTGCTGGGATGGTTACAAGGCAAAAGGCACCAAAATGAAGAATGGTCGCCAAGTTCCTAACTGTGTAAAAGAAGATGAACTTCTTGAAAAAGCAGGTAAGGATTATGATGGTGATGGAAAAGTAGAAAGTGGTGCTAAGGAGTATCGTGGAGTCATCCACAATAAGATCCAACAGAAGAAAGGTGGCAAGGCAGATGGTAAGGACACCTCTAGTGTCAAAGAAGGATATGGCACAGGTGCTGCTATGATTCGTGGTGGTGGCAAACCTAAGAAAAAGGTTGATGTCTTTGCCCATGAAAGAAAGATGGGTAAGAAGACTCTTCCTGATGGTAGACCCCTTCCCCCTGCACCTAAGAATGAGGGTGTTGCATTCTCACAAAAAGAACTTGATGCATTTGAAGCAATTGTAAATTCCTGGGAGGACTGAGTGAATGGCAGATACAGCTAAGTTTGAAGCTGCTAGTATTGCCTGTTATTATCAAGCTATCAACAATGGTCAATCAACTGAACCAGGTGCTAGTCCTGAGATGACTGATGCCATGGATAAGGAATATCCTGGCATGTCAAGAGAGTGGAGAGAGGGTATTCTTGCAGGAGCAGATGCCCTTATGGATTATCTTGGGCATAGACCTGGCACAAAGGATGGGTCATATTTGTATGCTCACTATGATGGCAGAACAAAAACTATCCCTGCTAATGATTCATCTACAATCATTAATGATGTGTGGGATGGGTTTACCAAGGCACAGAAAGATATATTCACAGGAAAGAAAGACTCCTGGAATACTGCTGATGTCTACATGGTAAAGAGGTCTCAAGAGACTTCTCTTAAAAGATACATTGAAGAACTTAAAAGTGAACTCACTGAAGGGATGGACCCTGAGGTATATGTTGGTACTATCAATACTTTAATGTCTAAAGCATTGAAGGATAAAATTCTGCTTCCTATATCATTGAAGCAGAAGACAAGAGGTGCTGATGTGAAAATTACTGAGACCAATCTGACCATGGGTCCTGATGGATTGGATGTTCAGGATGGTAGTATTGAGACACCAATGAAGACAGTGTTTGATATTGCTACAAGACGTGGTGACACTGATTTTGCTGGTAACTCTCTTAGGTTTGCTGCTAGATTTGAAGCAGGAACTTATGCCAAGAAGTATTCATGGGAGAGTAAAGGTTCTAGTAAGACAGCAGATGCCACTGAACCTAGAGACCTTGTACTGAATAACAAGGGTAAGTACACTACAGCAACTGCTAGAAATGGTTCTATACCTGGACCAAAGATGGCAGACCTTGTTAAAACCTATACAGGTGAGGATATTAATCACAATATACCTATGAACAGGGTGCTTAATGATAATGAAATTTCCTATTGGCAATCTTATGTCAAGAAGATTGTTCAGAACTCTGGTGGTCTACCAATTGACCTAGGTAACTTTACTATTGATGGTAAGAAACTGACACCTGAAAAATTTATCCAAGCAATGGCACTGATGGATAAAGGAAAACCAGGAAATAAAAATCTGGACCAGAAAATCAGAGCAAAACTTAGACATCTCAGATACATTAGGATGTTTATTGATGCTAAGAAGGCAGGTAAGATGGCAGAATTAATCACTCATGCATACTTCCTCTCCTCTAAAATGAATATTTCTCAAGCAGATATGGCTGGTCCCTTCATCAAGGTCCAGTAAAGGAACTGGCACACAGATTTGACAGCAGGGCAGAGACCTGCTATGATTAACCCATACAAGAGATGACTATGATTGATCTGAGGACTGGCAACTGCATTGAACTTGCCAAGGGTCTGGAAGATAACTCAATCAACTGCACTGTAACCTCCCCTCCCTACAACAAATGTGGTGTAGGTGGGGGTTTGTTCCGCAAGATTGAATATGCTGCCTTTGATGACACTCTTCCTGAGGAGGAGTATCAAGAGCAGCAGATTGAATTGCTTGATATTTTGTTTGATAAGACTGTAGAGGGTGGTTCTCTCTTCTACAACCACAAGGTCAGGTATCACAAAGGTGGTGCTATCTCACCTTGGGCATGGTTGACAAAGACTAAGTGGAATATCAGAGAAGAAATTATCTGGAACAGGGGCAGTGGTCCTGAGATTTCAGGTTACAGATTTATTCAGACTGATGAGAGAATCTTCTGGTTATGCAAAGGAACCAAGCATCCCAGACTGCCTAGGCGTTCTGCAAACTGGTCTAGTGTGTGGAAGTTTGGTCCTGAGATGAAGAATCCTCACCCTGCACCATACCCTATTCAACTTCCTGCACGCTGTATTCAGGCAGTTATGCAAGAACCTGGTGTTGTTCTTGACCCCTACAGTGGTTCTGGCACCACTGGTTTGGTTGCAACCATGCTTGGTCATGATTACATTGGGTTTGATTTGTCAGAAGAGTATCATGACATGGCAAGAAAGAGGTTTGAGAACCCTTCTAAGAATGACATCAAGAAGTTTACAGATGAGACTGGTGTAGCAGCAGTGACTGATACTGATGTATTCAGTCTTGCCAACAACTAAATAATCCTATGGGTAATAGTTATTAAAATATAGTAATGAAGAGTTTTCTTTCATTCTTTACTGAAGCAAGGTCCTCAAATGCTGCTGAAACAGCAGCAAATATGGGACTAGAAGGAGATGGACACGGCAATTGGTTCAAAAAAGGACAACTATTTGCCAGAACTGTCAATGGAAGACTGGAGTATGTGAAGAAAAGGGAGGCATCTAAGAAGGATGAACCCAAACAAAAGGCACAAAAACCCCAAGAGCAACCATCTCAATCCAAACCAAAGGCACAGGAGACTGATAGTGGACAATCATCAGCAGGAGGAGAAGCGCAAAGTGCTGGAGAATTTGGAGCGTTTGGGGATGGAACACCAAGAAGGATGCCGCAACCTACAAGAGCAGATGGTACTCCTAAAGATGATCTTGGACCTCTGACAGTCACATTTGGTAGGTTCAATCCACCTACAGTAGGACACAAAAAACTATTAGACCAGGCAAAGAAAGCAGCAGGTAAGGGTGCATTAAGAATATATCCATCCAGGACACAGGATGAGAAGAAAAATCCTTATGATGCTGATGAAAAGGTTGACATCATGAAGCAAATGTTCCCTGATCATGCAGAGAATATTGTAAATGATTCAAACTCAAAGACTATTTTTGACGTTTTGAAGCAGGCACATCAAGATGGATATTCAAGTGTTAAAATTGTGGTTGGTGGTGATAGGGTCAAAGAATTTGAGAAACTGTCAGGAGATTACAATGGTAAACTCTATGATTTTTCTGGTGTGGAGACTGTATCTGCTGGAAAAAGAGATGAAGACGCTGAAGGTGTAGAGGGAATGTCTGCCTCTAAGATGAGAAAAGCAGCAGCAGACAATGATTTTAAGACATTTAGGACTGGTGTACCTGATACTCTTGATGATAAAGCAGCAAAATTGATGATGAATACTCTTCGTAAGAAGATGAAAATCAAAGAAGGATGGAGTTTGTGGGAGATTGCACCTAAATTTGACTGGAAAAACCTGAGAGAGAACTATGTTTCAGGTGCTCTATTCAAGTTGGACCAGTTAGTTGAGAACCTGAACACTGGTCTGGTTGGGAAGGTAATCAGAAGAGGAACCAGTTATCTTATCTGTGTTACAGAGGACAATGTGATGTTCAAGTCCTGGTTGAGGGATGTAAAAGAGTACACAGAAGTCAAAAATGACAACAAAGAGAGGGTAAAAGGCAAACCAAATACCCTTACAGGCACTGGTGGTTACTTCAAGTATGCTTCTGACATGACTCCTGGGTTTGATAAGGGACAGAAAACTAACCTTCAGGATGGTGGTAAACCTTATAAAGGTGTATCTGGTAAGGATTTCATAAATAAGTACAGGAAAAAATAGTTATTAGTGATGCCAGACCAACAAGCAATGCCACCTGAGGTTGCAGCAAAAGTATCTCAGCATACTAAGGCAATCAGGTATCAGGCAAGAAGAGATGGTGTTCCTCTTCCAAAAGCATTCAACGATTATGTTGGAAAGAATAGTCTTTCTGGCACAGAAAGGACTGCTGTAAGAAAAAAACTGGGTATGATGGAGGAAAAGGGTAAGTCAGATTGGCGTAATGACTTGCGTGAGGTGGTCCAGATTGAGGATAAAGAGAAGGTAAGAGAGGTAAAAGATAAGAAAGTCTCTAATATAGTCAAGATTAATCCTGTTCAATCAGAAGCATTTGCTGAGATTGGTGGTAAGTTGCTTGAGATTACTGAAGAAGAGATGCCTGGGGACGATAAAAAAAAAGAAGACGCTGATGCCTTAAGGGATAAGCAACTGCGTCACTCTAAGCAGATGATGAGGAAGCGTCAGATTCTTGATAGACAAAGATTGCAGATGCAGAAGGCAGGCAAACTTCCTATGGGACATAGTGAAGGACTTGACCTTAAAAAAGCAAGCATGGGTGAGGTAATCAAGGACTTCCGTAAGTCTGATGCTCCACAGTTTGAAGGCAAATCCAAAAAGAAAAAGCAACAGATGGCAATAGCTGCCAAACTTGATGCTGATGATATGACAGAAGGCAAGGATTGTGACTGTGGTATGAAGGATGCACCTTCCATTAAGGACAAGGATGCACCTCATAAGAAGATGAAGAAGACTAATGTCAAGAAGTATGATGGTTTAGGTTATGCACCTACTATCAAAAAAGAATCTCATGAACCAGGTAAACCTGCTGAGAAACTTGGTGCTGTAACTGGTATCCCTAAGGATGAAAGAGCTGCTGCTAAGGAAAGACTTCTTGCAAAAGCAAAAGCAAAGAGAGATGCTAGATTAAAAGAAAGTGCAGAAGATAGATTAAGAGACAGAAGAATGGAAAGAGGTGGTGTTGATGGTAATGTAGATTACAGAAGACCACCTGCTGCACCTAACCTTACTGGTAAAAAGAAACCATCAGGCATGTCTGCACTTGATGTAGTCAAGTCACAAATTCGTGCCAAGCATGGCAAGAATGCAATCATGGATGTTAAGAAAAAGAAGTAGTGGCTATATAGTGCAGTTGCACTGAGCACATGCTTTCATTCCTACTTCCACTGGCGTCTAAAATTATCTCAGATGCTGTTAACAAAATTCCAGAGAATGAAGAACTGGGTGAGAAAATGGTTGAGATCTGTCTTACTATTCTTGCTAAGGCAGTTAAGTTGACTAAAACTGATATGGATGACCAACTTCTTGAGGTTGTAACCAAAGCAATTAAAGCAAGAGAAGAAGAGTGATTCTTCATGGAGAGACCCAAAACAAGGGTCTCTCTTTTTTATAAATATTTGATATCAAAGAAATTTTACTAGGGCATAAAAGATGGCACTTTGGGGAAACAACGACAACATTAGTTCTGTAGGAACAGTATCTCTTAACTATGCGACCAGAGTGGTGACTGGTGCTGGAACTTCTTTTGGCATCGATGGTGAGGGTGCTGCTGAAGGTGATGTAATTAGATTTGGAATTAGAGGACAGGGTGGAACATATTTTGGGGATGCAGTTATTGCGTCAATTGCTAGTTCAACCTCTGTAACTATTGCATCTACCATGGGTCTGAGTGGTGCTGCTATTGCATCTACTTCATTCTCAGCATCACAACTTCCTAAGTCTTCTGTTCTTGACTCCAAGTACAGTGAAGCAGGATATGGCACTGCTGATTCACTGGTCTATGGTGTTAATCAGGCTGGTGGTTTGCTTGGTTCCAACCCTGCATACTATGGTATGTCAGAAGGATGGGTTGGTGTTACAACCTATGTTGATGGAGAAGGTAACCTGAGAGTTAAGAAAGAAACTCTGGTTGCTATGTCAGGCATCACAACAGCACCTGTTGACTTCGCATATCCCACTGACGAAGCATAATTAGATGTTATTCTCTGAATTGAATGAGGAGAATTTTCTCCTCTTTGCCATTAAACATTATGAAAATCCACAAGCAGTAACACGTGAGGATTTTGATAAAGACCTTAGTCGCTTTAGGTATGTAAAGAGACTACTCAAAAGGTATAAGTCAACAGGTGAACTAAAGGTTCATCTGCTTATAAATCACTTTATCATTCTTTATAACATCTTTGGTGAAGCAACAACGCCCATGTTGTTTTACAAAATTGATAAGTCACTATGGTCCTGTATCAAGACCTTTGTCATCTTTCTTGACAAACTGCCAGAATACCCTCATACTTACATACATGATATAGAGGTTGACAACATTTGTTTAGAGGCTCTTCAGAGGATTTCAAATGGAGAAAAATAAAATTGACAGATTCATTGATGCATTTCGTACAGCAATGTATAGCGAGTTCAGTGTCTCTGAGGAGGGCATGGTGGCAAATCCTCCTGGGGGATCTGGTGGATTTAGTAGCTCCTCCCCTGCTGCTGGTCCTACTGCTGGTTATGATCCCACCCTTAAATTAGATGGACGTAATAAGTTTGTTAAGAAAGCCATCAAAGACTTGATGGATAGGAATCAGAAGAGAAAGGAAAAGAAACAATTAAAGAAGGCAATGGAATTCAATCCTTACTTTAAAAGAAATGGAAGATCAAGTTAAGATTGCCATACTAGAGCAGAAGGTTGATGATCTTAAACCTATAATTCAGAAGATTGATCTTGCCATAGAGAAATTATCTGAGGTAAATACTACAGTTAGCAGAATGCTTGCTGTTCATGAAGAACGCATATCCAAACAAGAAGAAATTGACACAGTACTGTTTGCTAAAATTGACCAACTCCGTGATAAAATGGACAGGGATCATGAGCTCGTACTGCAAAGAATACGTGGATTAGAAAGAAGAGTGTGGATGGCAGTGGGTGGTCTTGCTGTGCTCAGCATAGGTCTGCGAGTCATAACAGCATTCCCACAGGTCTTGACAGGTCCAACTCCTCCCACTACAATAAGTAGGAGTATCTGAGCAGTGGCATGGATTATATTGATGTTAAATACATCAATCTGATTTCTTCTAGACTATCTAAATTTAAGAAAGTAAAACCAACACTTTACAATTTCAGATGTCCTATCTGTGGAGACTCACAGAAGAATAAGACGAAAGCAAGAGGGTATCTGTATCAGGTAAAGAACAATACTAACTTTAAGTGTCACAACTGTGGTATCAGTGTGTCCTTCAATAGTTTCTTGAAGGATCTAGACCCAGAGACACACAAGCAGTATATCTTTGAAAAGTTTAAAGATGGGAAGACTGGTAGGAATTTTGTAACTGATGAACCTAATATCATTTTTGAGAAACCTAAGTTTGCACAGAAGATCCTTCTTCCTCTATGCAGTGAGGTGGAAAGTGCTAGAACCTATCTACAAAATCGTAAACTTGATCCCACCAAGTTTTATTATGCAGAAGACTTTAGTGCGTTTGTCAGAACATTCAAAGGTGTGGATCACACGTTCTTACGTAAAGAGCCTAGAATCATCATCCCACTACTCTATAAGAAAAATCTTATTGGATTCCAAGGCAGAGCACTGACTCCTGACTCTGTTAAATACTTAACCATAATGCTTGATGAAGATGCGCCAAAGATCTATGGACTTGACAAAATTGCCCCAAGTGAAAGTTGCTACATTACAGAAGGACCCTTTGATTCCACGCTCATACGCAATGCGATTGCTATGTGCGGAGCTGATGCTGATATCAGCATTTGGGGTGTTAGCAATCCTGTTTGGATCTATGACAACGAACCAAGAAACAGAGAAATTGTATCAAGAATTTCAAAAACAATCGATACTGGTCAAAAGGTAGTCCTCTGGCCATCTTATATTCAAGAGAAAGACATAAATGACATGGTGCTTGCTGGACACGATGTCCAAAGTATTATAGAATCAAATACATATTCTGGTTTAGAAGCAAAACTAAAACTCACCACCTGGAAAAAGATATGACCAACGGAACTAAAGTCAAGAAGAGAGATGGAAGAATTGAAGCACTTGACCTAGACAAGATGCACTTGATGGTTGATGAGGCATGTAAGGGTCTTGCAGGGGTCTCTGCTAGTCAAGTTGAGATGACCTCTGGCATTCAATTTTATGATGGTATTACAACTGAAGAAATCCAAGAGATCTTAATCAAGAGTGCTTCTGACCTGATTGATCTGGATCATCCTAACTACCAGTTTGTTGCTGCCAGACTGCTGCTGTTTTCCCTTAGAAAACAGTTGTTTGGTAAGATGCATGAACTGCCTAACCTGACAGACCATATCACCAAACTTGCCTATGACAACATCTATGACAAGGATATCTTCAGTCAGTATTCTCTTGAGGAAATCCTAAAGGCAGAGACATATGTTGATCACAATCGTGATTATCTCTTCACATATGCTGGTTTGAGACAGGTTGTGGATAAATACCTAGTACAGGATAGAAGCACTGGACAAGTCTACGAGACTCCACAGTTCATGTATATCATGATTGCGTTGACTATGTTCAGGCACTATCCAAAGGACACTAGAATGTCCTATGTCAAGAGGTACTATGATGCGATCTCCAGACACAAACTCAACATCCCAACACCAATCATGGCAGGGGTTCGTACCCCCCTCCGTCAGTTTGCGTCCTGCGTTCTGGTTGATGTTGACGACACATTGGATAGCATTTTTACTAGTGATATGGCCATTGGTCGTTATGTTGCACAGAGGGCAGGTATTGGTATCAACGCAGGCAGAATCCGTGGCATCAACTCTAAAATCAGAGGGGGAGAAGTTCAGCACACTGGTGTTGTTCCTTTCCTTAAAAAGTTTGAATCAACTGTACGATGCTGCACGCAAAATGGGATTAGAGGTGGATCAGCAACAGTCCACTTCCCCATCTGGCACCAAGAGATAGAAGATATTCTTGTTCTCAAGAACAACAAAGGCACAGAAGATAACAGGGTAAGGAAACTTGACTACTCAATCCAACTCTCCAAACTCTTCTATGAAAGATTTATCCAGAATAAAGAGATTTCCCTATTCAGTCCTCATGATGTGCCTGGGCTCTATGATGCTTTTGGCACTGATAAGTTCGATGAGCTTTATACACGTTATGAAGCAAATCAATCTGTACCAAGAAAAAGTATTGGAGCTCAAGAACTCATTCTTGATCTACTGAAAGAGAGAGCAGAGACTGGTCGTATCTACATCATGAACATTGACCACTGTAATGCTCACTCTTCCTTTAAGGACAAAGTGAATATGAGTAACTTGTGTCAGGAAATCACTCTGCCTACTGACCCTCTCAATCATATTGATGAGGAAATGCCAGGTGAGATTGCTCTGTGCATCCTGTCTGCTGTCAATGTAGGCAAGATTAAATCTGATGAGGAACTGGAGGACTTGTGTGACCTGGCAGTGAGGGGTCTGGAAGAACTCATTGACTACCAGGAGTACCCTGTGAGGGCAGCAGAGATTGCTACAAAGGCACGTAGGTCTCTTGGAGTGGGCTTCATTGGTCTGGCACACTACCTTGCCAAACTAGGTTATAATTATGGTTCACAGGAGGCATGGGATGCAGTCCATGGTCTCTCTGAGTCCTTCCAGTATTACCTGTTGAAGTCTTCCAACAGACTGGCACAGGAGAAAGGACACTGTGAATACTTTGGTAGAACAAAGTATGCTGATGGTATCTTACCAATTGATACATACAAGAAAGATGTTGATGAAATTTCTAACCAGGAGCTAGCACATGATTGGGAGAGTCTTAGAGCACTTATCAACACCTACGGTCTTAGGCACTCAACACTGTCCGCACAGATGCCTTCAGAGAGCAGTTCCGTTGTGTCAAACGCAACAAATGGAATTGAACCACCTAGAGACTTCTTGTCCATTAAAAAATCAAAGAAGGGTCCTCTTAAGCAGGTTGTTCCCTCCTTCACTACTCTGAAAAATAACTACACACTTCTATGGGAGATGCCTGACAATACAGGTTACATAAATGTGGTGTCAGTGATGCAAAAGTTCTTTGATCAAGCCATATCTGGTAACTGGAGTTATAATCCAGAGAACTATCCTAACAATGAGGTGCCTGTATCTCAGATGGCAAATGATCTTTTGACTACATATAAGTATGGTTGGAAGACTTCTTACTACCAGAACACTTATGACATCAAGACAGATGAGGTGGTAGATGAAGAGTCAGACAAATTGTCAAGTCTATTAGATGAGTTATCACAAGCCGAGGAGGGAGAGTGTGAATCCTGTGCAGTTTAAAGTTTCGCCTGTAAATGGTAAGAATATTATGAATGAAGTGAAAGGCATGACTGTCTTCAACTCAGAGGTGCATGATGCCAAAAAGCAACCAATGTTTTTTGGTAAACCTCTGGGAGTTCAAAGATATGACTCATACAAGTATCCTATCTTTGAAAGACTTACAACTCAACAGTTAGGATATTTCTGGAGACCAGAGGAGGTCTCACTTCAAAAAGACAGAGCAGACTATCATCATCTGCGTCCAGAACAAAAGCACATCTATACTTCCAACCTGAAGTATCAGATCATGCTTGATTCTATTCAGGGTCGTGGTCCTGGTATGGCATTCATTCCATACTGCTCACTGCCTGAACTAGAAGCATGTATGGAAGTGTGGGGATTTATGGAGATGATCCATAGTCGCTCATACACTTATATCATTAAGAATATCTATCCAGATCCTAGTGACATCTTTGATTACATCATCACAGATGAGAGGATCATGGAGAGAGCAAAGAGTGTCACTGAATCCTATGATGACTTCATCAATGAAGCTCAGGGATGGGGCACTGGTTCAATGTGGTCAGAAGAGTTTAGAGACTCACCATCAAGTGTTTATACCATTAAAGATGTCAAGAGAAAACTTTACAGGGCTGTTGCTAATGTCAACATACTTGAAGGCATACGCTTTTACGTATCTTTTGCTTGCAGTTTTGCTTTTGGCGAACTTAAACTTATGGAAGGATCTGCAAAAATCATCTCACTAATTGCTAGAGATGAGAACCAGCACCTTGCCATCACCCAAAACATTTTGAACAAGTGGAAGAGAGGTGATGATCCTGAAATGGCACAGATCATGAAGGAAGAGGAAGAGTGGACTTATGCTATGTTTGATAGAGCAGTCAATGAAGAGAAGAAATGGGCAGACCATTTGTTCAAAGATGGTTCTATGATTGGTCTCAATGATACTCTCCTCAAGCAATATGTTGAGTGGATTGCAAACCGCAGACTGAAAGGCATTGGTCTTAAACCAGTCTATGATGTTGCTGCATCTGCTAATCCCCTGCCCTGGACACAGCACTGGATCTCTTCTAAGGGACTCCAAGTTGCTCCACAGGAGACAGAGGTTGAGAGTTATGTAGTAGGAGGAATTAAACAGGATGTCCAAAAAGACACCTTCTCAGGTTTCAAACTCTGATCCCAGAACAAAATGGGACACAGATGATGATTGGATGTTTGGGGTAGATGATACATACTATGAGCAGCATCATTCTGAGTGTGTGACTACCCCAACCCCTGGTTCTTTATGGAGCACCCTTTTGATGGGAGCCTTATTGGGAACAACTTTGGTTTTGTTTATCTCATTACCAATCTCACAAACCAACGACAATACATTGGGAGAAAGTATTTTTGGTCGTTTAGAACACCCAAAGGAAAGAAACGCAAAGTAAAGCAAGAGTCTGATTGGAAAAAATATTATGGTTCATGTCCTGAATTAAAAGAGGATGTGGATAAACTGGGAAAGGAATTCTTCAAAAGAGAAATCCTTTCCCTTCATAGTACCAAGGGTAAGGTAAACTTTGAGGAGACAAGGCAACTGTTCTTGAACAATGTCTTGACAGAATCAATGGATGGCATCCCTAAATATTACAACTCAAATATTCTTTCAAGGTATTTTAGGAAAGATTATTTTGAGACTTGACAATCTCACAATGCTATGCTATAGTAGTTGGGAGTTTGAAGTTGAAGTACGAATTTATTCTTATGTCCAGACGAATCCTAAGCACCTTATTGACAACTGTTGGTCTCCTTGCAGCATGTTCTCCAGAGAGCACTGCTACAGTCCCTTCACGTGAAACATCACCTGTAGTTGAAGAAGCAATTGTAGAAGTAGCAGAGGAAAAGAGATACAAGTGTCCCTCCTGTTCTCCTAATGAGAAGATTGCCCTAGACTTTCTTCAGGACAGAGGCATCAAGGATAAGTATGCTCTTGCTACTGTGATGGGTAATATCAAACAGGAAAGTAACTTTACCCCTAACATCTGTGAGGGTGGTGCTAGAGTTCCTTATAACCAATGCAATAGTGGTGGTTATGGTATCATTCAATGGACCACAAATAATAGATACATTGGTCTTGGGCTCTTTGCCAGCAGGTATCTTTGTGAAGCAGAGGAAATGGTTTGTCAACTCAGGTATATGACTACTGAACCTCAATGGATTAGAGCATCAGAGACATTCAAGACACCTGGTCTCTCTATTGACAGTTACATGAATGCAGCATACTATTGGTTGGGTTGGGGCATTCATGGTAATAGAACTTACTACTCCAACCAATATGTAAATCTATATACAATGTAATTCATGAAACTGGCAATGGACATTTTGAAAAGCATTAAGCAGTTGATTAAACCCACTCCACAAGAAATTGAATGTGCCATTGATGAGAACATTGTAGAGTGTGAGGAGATGAATTATACTGGTGTACCAGCACCTGTGATTGCTCCCACTGATAAGTGGTTTAATGAACCAGTATTGACTGACAAAATGCAAGACTACATGATTAATGAGACAGAAATCAAACAGTCTCAAGATGAACCTGAGAACATTCATCAGTTGATGTATGACATTGCTACAGAGAGTGGCAAGACAACACTTCAACTTGACCCTTGTGACAGTTGGAATTCTGGCATAAGGCATTGACAGACCACCCAAGATGGGTTATATTATAAGGGTTGAGAGGCAAACAGGTAAGAGGCACAGACAAACATGTGCCCCCTCTCAACTGCTGTGCTCCCCTTGCTAGTTCAGGAGTAGAGGCGATAGGAACTAGCATCTGGGTCCTTAGTTCAGATGGATAGAACAACAGCCTTCTAAGCTGTGTGTCACAGGTTCGAGTCCTGTAGG
>Ga0160423_10001924_pt1 | contig 17369 bp, 18 predicted proteins | sample CRUFie14St8metaG_FD_108191 | JGI IMG/M metagenome (GOLD analysis project Ga0160423, IMG submission 108191) | Marine microbial communities from the Costa Rica Dome - CRUD Field 142mm St8 metaG | ecosystem: Environmental > Aquatic > Marine > Oceanic > Photic zone | place: Costa Rica: the Eastern... | reverse complement strand
GATGCGTGTCTTATAACTTCATTATTATTTAAAAACTCATATCCAATTACTTGGTATTTTCCCTCACAAATAAGATTCTTTCCAACTAAATTATCAAATGACATTACTTCAAAAGATAGAAATGAATAAATAAATATTAGTAAAAGCTTTTTCATTAACTTTATTTCATTGTAAATGTGTTCAAAGGAATTACTAACCGGATTAATTTAATTACCTAATTCTGGAAAGGACAGCCCATATCATTCTCAAAGATATTAAATTTTTGAATACACCAACTACATAGGTAAAAGCTGCAGCTCGAAGAATAGAACGACATGAATCATGATAAACTGCTGGAATTTTTTTTTTAATAATTGGCATAGCTTTATTAAAACTTGCATCTAATTCCACTTCAAGTGTAACAAGATGAATAACTACCCCAATAAATAAGCTTAGTAGAATAAGTAAAATGCATACTTTAATAAGTGGAAGGTAACCTGTAGCAAATATTATTGGTAGTCCAATATAAATAACAGCAAATGCGATTTTATTAATCCATAGAGTATTTTTAACAAGTTTTGTTCTTGTAATCAGTGGAGTGTAGTTCTCAGCGTGTTGAATCGCATGACCTATTTCATGACAGATAATTGATATAGATGTTAAACTTTTTTTTCTAAGTCTATCTTCCCCTACTTTGACTTTTCTCTGATCTAGATCATAGTGATCGCCTATTAAGGTTTTCTCCAAACAAACGTCTTTTAATTCCAATTCTTTAATTAGCTGATTTCCAAATTCAATCCCATTAAAGGGCATATTTGGTAAAATTTCATCATTCTTTTTAAAAACATAATTGATCCAAACAACAGGAAGAATTGATAATGAAAAAAGAACAATTAGGAAAATCATAATATTTATTTAATGTATAAATTAATATTAGCTAGATGTTTATAAATATAAATTGTTTTTCTACGTAATTCACGTTTCATTTTGTATTCAATGAGAATAAAAAATAACTGAAGATAATCTATTAACAAAATAATTATTACTAATAGTTTACATAGTTTAATAATAACTATTCATTTCAAATACATTAACAATATATGAATATTAGAATCAGCAAACGTTAATTTAGATTTAATATATTGTATTTTAATATTAACTTTTTAAAGGATAAATAATGGCTTGGACAAAACCTATGATTTCTGAAATCTCTGTAGGTCTTGAGATCAATTCTTATGCTTGCGCTGAGAAGTAGTTTCAAACTATAGATTAATTTCTTTAAAAAGCCTGACTAAGCAGTCAGGTTTTTTTTTGTCTTTTAAAAATTGCAAATGAATTTAATTTTCTCGAAGTTTTCACTCATTAATTTCGGATGAATCCATTCTGAATTATCTGATTCAGTGTTTAAATTTTTTTTATATTCAAATGTTCTTCCTCTACCCATATTTGTCTTGTAATCAATTATAGTAATAACTTTAAATCTTTTATTTTTACAATCATACTTCGTATAAAACTTTGTACTTCTTTTTTCTTTTTTTTGTGCTATTTTGTAATCAAACATACTCCAGATGTAAATAATATCATCGATTTTTTTGATTGATTCCATTTCAAAATATTCTGTAAAAGTTTTATGCTCACGGAATACTTGCCATTTTCCGTAACAACAGGAAAACGAAAAAAAATAAAGAAATAAAAAAATAAATTTATTTTTTAGAAAAATTTGCATGATTCAATTATTATTTTTAATTTCTATCCTATAAAATATAGGTTGTCTTTTTAAGACATATTAATATTACATTGATATGAGTCTGGTAATTAGATCTTCAAATAACATTATTGAAACTTAATAATCGAAATTGTCCACCTTTGTGTTTATTATCCTTTTTTGAAAGCATTTCAAGAACACTATAGCTTTGATATGTAACTTCCAATCCAATTGCAAAATCAGGTTTAATTTGTAAAGCATGAGATAATATTGCCCTTATTGTACCTGCGTGTGTTATGATCAAAATACTCTGCCCAGCTTTTAGTTTTAATTTTTTGAGCCAAATCTCTACTCTTTTACTCTGTTCTAGAAAACTTTCTCCATTTGGCGGTGAAAATTCAGGAGAAATAAATGAAAAATTATGTTTGTCTTCATTTTTATTTATAAGTTTCCAAATTTCAGAAATTTTTTTTCCTGACCAATCTCCGAAGCTTTGTTCAACTATATTGTTTTCTATAATGATTTTTGAATACTGTTTATATCTTGATAAAGCTTCTGCTGTTTGAATTGTTCGTTTTAAAGGACTCACATACCAATCACAATTATCTGGTAAACAAGTTGCCAATTTTTTAATTTTATTATTTTTTATAATTGCATCTGGATTATGTTGTGAAAAAAAACCTGTAATTTGTTTAACAGGTGCATGCCGAATTAAAAATAATTTCGATGGTTTAATCAATTTACAACAAGAATTACTATAATATTTCCAAATAAAAACATTATATCTGTTAAGAAAGCGATTGCTCCTAATATGTCTCCGTTAATACCTCCTATGGCTTTTTTCGCTTTTTTTCCAATTAAAAGTATTGTTAAGGTCATTAAGATTATGCCGAATAATATTCCATAGATATCTAACACAAACAATGTAGGTAATATCCAAGTTAAAGTAGCTATAAATAAACACTTATTTGAAATTTTTCCAACTATACTTGCTGTTTTTGCAAACTCTGAATTATTGAATAAGTTTCTTGCTATCATAATAGAGAGTTTGCCAGTGGCAAATCCAATGGAAAAAATAGCAACTAATGAATATCCTGACTCAAATAAAGTTAATATTAATCCCAGTTTAACCAAAATACCTAATACTAATGACATTACTCCATAGGTTCCAAGGCGACTATCATGAATAATTTTATCAATATTTCTAGGAGAGCCCCCTGCCCCGAGACCGTCTGCAGTATCTGCTAATCCATCTTCATGAAAAGCACCAGTAAGGAGAACACTTATTGTAATAGCTATGACACAAGATAAAAAAACAGGAAGTCCCACTTGAATCAGTATATCCCCAGCACCACCACATAATATTCCTACTAAAAAACCAACTGATGGAAAAGACCAACTAGCTCTTGTTAAATCTGGTGCTTTTTTTGAGAAATAGGACCATTTTACCGGTATTCTAGTAAAGAACATAAGTGTTGCAAAAAAATCCATTACATATTTATTTTTAAGAAGTAAATGCATAATTAAATTTTTTTACTTATCCCTGCTTCTGAAAACGTCGACATTTTGTTATGAGTGGTCAAAGCTGCTCTTATTATCAAACTTGCTACTACTGCTCCGCTTCCCTCGCCAAGTCTCATGTTTAAGTCAAGTATAGGTTTTTTTTTAAGATGAGAAATTACTCCTGAATGACCTGGTTCAGAAGATTGGTGAGAAATTAAACAATGATCTAATATATTCTTATTAAAAAGAGTTAGAGTAGCAGCAGATACAGTTGTAATAAAACCATCCAATAAAACAGGTATCCCTTTGACCCTTGCTGCAATTACTGATCCTGCAATTGCTGCCATTTCTCTTCCACCAAATGCCTCAAAGATTTGACCAACAGTTTTAAAATTCTTACCATGTAACTTCAATCCACTCTTAATAATAGAAATTTTATGTTTAAGTTTTTGTTTAGAAATGCCCGTACCTAAACCTGTCCATTTTTCAACAGATTCATTAAAAAGTGCGCATGAAATAGCAGTTGCTGCTGAGGTGTTAGATATACCCATTTCTCCCAATATTAACAAATCACAATCTTTTGAAACAGAATCAAATCCTAATTGCATTGCTTCAATTATCTCGCTTTGTTCCATTGCTTTTTCTTTTGAAAAATCCTTAGTAGGTGTTTCAAGCTTTATTGGAATAACTGATAATTTTACTTTAGCTAAATTACATAGTTGGTTAATTGCAGCTCCTCCATTTTTAAAGTTAGCAACCATTTGCTTTGTTACTTCTGCAGGATAAGCAGATACTTTTTTATTTGCTACACCATGGTTAGCAGCATAAACGATGCATTGAAAACTATCCATTTTAGGTTTTTTTCTTTTTTGCCAACCAGCCATCCAAATAGCAAAATCTTCTAATCGACCTAAACTCCCAATTGGTTTTGTAAGTTTATTTTGATGTTTTCTAGCCAAATTAGCATAATATTCATGGAACGATTTAAGTGGGACTTTGCCATTATTATTTAGCAAAATTTTAATAATATTATCATTAGACATATTTAAATATCAAATATACTCTTTAAAATTAAGCTATATTACTTTTGTAATTGATAGTCTAGTTTTTAATAAAAGCTGCAATAAATTAGTCCATATTGGTATTCATAATTGAAAAGTAATATTAAAATTAACTTTTTAGTTTTTTAAATTAGTAAATATTAAAACCTCACTTGAGAGCAAAATTGCGAAGATTTTTATTTTATCCATTATTTATTATTATTACTTATCTATTTTACGTTTATCCCTTTAGAACTCTTAATTCTATGATTACCGATGACAAAATCTTAAATTTCAATTCGTTTGTTGTAAGTTTATTTTTTTCAGCGTTAATAATTTATAATTCAAAATCAAAAAATACTTTTTTATTTTCTAAATTGTTAATTTATGAAGGATTAGGAATTGGGTTCATAAGTTTTTGGATAGTCAATTTGGGATTATTTATTAATATTTTTAATTTCATAGAATCTTACAACTTAGGTATAGTCTGCATTCTAATTATATTGATTCTGACATTTTTAAGTTTTTATAATGGTAGTAAAATTAACATTAAAAAATTAAATCTTTATTCTTCAAAATTAAAAAAACCTTTAAAATTAATTTTTCTCAGTGATATTCATTTAGGAACAAATACTATTGAGCATTTAGAGAAAATTTATAAAAAAATAATTAAGCTTGAATTTGATTTTATATTGGTGGGAGGAGATTTAATTGATTCGAGTTCATTTGAATTAAAAGACTTAAAGGTTTTAAAAAACTTAAATAAACCAATTTATTTTATAAGTGGTAATCATGAGTATTACATCAAAAACTATCAAGAAAAACTAGGTAAGTTAAATGAATACAACATTAACTTTTTAGATAATAAATCAATAAAATATAAAAATATAAATATTATTGGGGTTAGTGATAATCAAAGTACATTAAATCAAACTGAAACTGTTAATAAATTTTATAAGCCAAACTTATTTAATTTGGTAGTTGTGCATAAACCTACCTTATGGGAATTTATAAATAAACAGATAGATTTGACTTTATCAGGACATACTCATAATGGACAAATAGTTCCGTTTAACTTTTTAGTAAAACTGAGATTTAAAAATATTTATGGATTATACGAAAAATTTCAGTCTAAACTTTATGTTTCTTGTGGCGTCGGTTGTTGGGGGCCAAGAATGAGGCTTGGAAGTACAAATGAAATTGTTTTACTATCAATTAGTAATCAAGCATAACTAGATACCTTTCTATATTAAAACTTTGTCGACTAAATTTTAATAAATTAACTTTTTCTTATATTTTAAAAGAAGACTAATTAATAAAAAATTAAGTCAGCTAAAAAAGCAAAGAAAAAACCTGTGATATAAACTACAAACGAAAAAGTCAATATAACTGAATTTGTTGACCTTAATTTCAAACATATTTTAGCTTCTGCTGGGTTTGCTGGACATGAAGAATTATTTCTTTTCCATGCCATATAATATGATAAAGCCAACATAAAACCTGCTAATATAAAGATATATAATTTATATTTTGATAGAACAACAATCCACGGGAATATTGATACGATGCTAACTAAAGTTGTACCTAATCCAACAGTCACAAGCAGAGCTGGTAAAGCACAACAAACTAGTGTACTTAAACTTGTAAATAAACTTAATATTGGTGCAAACAATTCTTTATAGAAATTACTTAACATTTTTTATTTCTCTGACGTCATAACCTGAATCCTTAATCATTTCAGTGATTTTTTCATAACTTAATTTTTGATTTTCTTTAAAATTAATAGTAATCAACATATTTTCTAAATTTACTTTTATTCCTGCAACTGATTTTTGTTTTGAAAATATTTTTTCAATTGAACGAGCACAAAAATCACATACAAGTCCATTAACATATACGTACAAAATATCACCATTGTATTGTTCATCCGAGAGAATTTTACCGCTGTTAAACATTACAAATTGCAAAATAAACAAATAAATAATAATTTTTTTCATTTCTTCTCCTCTAAAATCTTTTAATAAAGTTAAACATAAAGTCTTTGTAGTTATTAAGACCAAACTCTGCTAAATAATCCCCTTTAAAAACTCTTAACATTGGAGTAAACGTCAAGTTTTTACGACTTCTAGGCATATGATTGGCTTGAAGCATTATCCAAGTATGTAAATATCCATATTCAGCCAAATAAGGAGCCACTCCAATTCTAAATTGTTGTGAAAAAAATTTATCTATCGAAGATGCATAATTAGCTTGATTTTGATAGCTTGTAAAAAACCTTCTATCTTCCCAATCAAATAAGATGCCTGTGAAAAGGGATGGTTCAAATTTATTTTCAAAAGCTTCATAATTACTAGTTGCTAAACCTATTCCGTTCTTTAAATAAAAATTTGTTTGCGACCTAGGTTTATTTATTCTTTTTATGAGATAATTTAATTGAAGTCCATGAAATTGCCACTCTTTTTCTCTCCAATATTCTGCTCTATAACCTATTGAATAATCAATTGATGGACTATAATGCAAATGAAAGTTATGTTTACTAAAATCATTTGCCTGCATTAATGTCCAGCCTCCAGGATATGAAATTGGTCTAGCATTTATATCTTTTATGAATATAAAAGTGCACACTAGAACTATTCTGTATAAAAATATCTTCATCTTTTCTCCTAATAATTAGAAACAAATTCAAGACAAACTTTGTCTAAAAATTTAAAACAAAATTAAGAAAAAAGTTTTGGCGGGGGTGGTCTTAGTAAAGAGATTAGGGAATCAAATGTAAACGTTAAGTTATTAAATAAAGAATTATTGATTTGAGCTTCTAAAATATCGTCAACTTGAAATGTATTTATCTGAGTGTAATAACATTCACAATCAAAGCATACGTCTTCAACATCATTTGATTGAGAATGACATGATTTGTTTGAGTGAATGTGATTTGTTTTATTAATTTGAGAATAATTTTTATCTAAACAATACGAAATAACCTTAGCTGAGATTGTCAAACTAGATAGACTAAGTATTAAAGTACTTAAAATAAAAAATTTTACGCATCTCATAATTACAAATTATTAAAAGTTTTAAAAAAATCAATGATTTTATTTGATTGGGGTTGACAGAGATCAAAGTGTTATAATATAACATCTAATATATTCACAATTAATTTAATAGGTAATCAATGTATAAAATAGGTCCCTTCATCTTAACCATATTACTTGCGGCTAATGTAAATGCTGAAAAGTTAGAATCCATATTTGTTGCACCTGATGTATTTATTACATCAAAAATTAAGCCAAGTACTGAATATGAAAGTGATAGAGGCAATATTTTATTTGATTCTCATGAACTAGAAAAAAGCAAAAAATACTCTATTGGTCAAATGCTTAAAGATTTACCAGGAATTGCTTCACAAGGTCTGGGTAATGCTTCACGTCCAATAATCAGGGGTCTTGGTAATTCGCGTGTTAAAATTTTACAAAACAGTTCTTCACTTTCTGATGTTTCCGAATTTGGGGAGGATCATATTGTTGGATATGATCCAATATTAATTGATAAAATAGAGATTATTAAAGGGCCTGGCACGTTACTTTATGGAAACAATGGTTTTGCTGGAGTTGTAAACATTATTAACCCATTAATTGCAGTTGATAAGCCTCTTTTCGATCAAAAGATCCAATTAGATTTTGGGTATAAGACCTCAGGAGGAGAGTTAGGAACAGCATTAAAACTTGGCAAATCCGTGGACAATTTCACTGTTAGGGGTTCAGGTAGTTTATTAAGCGCGGGTCCTTACGATTTAGCAAATGTTTCAACTAAGCAAGCAAATTCATCAAAGTTCATGACATCCGGCGGCATTGGAATAACATACAATGATGGTCAGAATCATCTTGGAGTTTCTTTGGACAAACTAGAGGCTGTATATCAAAATCCTGGTCCTGAAGGAGAAGAAAATATGACATCACTTAACCCTACAAGAAACACAATAAATTTTGATTCTTCACTGGCATTAGATTATTTAATTTTTGAAAAGTTTAACTTAGAAGGCACTGTCTCTGAATATAATCATGCTGAAAGAACAGGCGATGGTAATAATCATAATATTACATTTTTCAATGATATATATGAAATAAAAACATCACTGAACCACAGATCTCTATTTAATCAAAATGAAGAAGGATTATTAGGTTTTCATTTTATGAATAAAAATCAAGGTGCAACAGGAGCAGAAGAAGGTCACTTAACCCCAACGAAGACCAATAGTTTTGCTTTATTTGCTCTCGAGAAATTAAAATTCGATTTGTTTGATTTAGATCTTGGTGGTCGAATTGAATCTGTAAATTTAAAAACAACACAACATGAGAGAGGCTTTTTCCCTGCTGCATTTTCTTCTACTGCCAAAAGGGAAATCATACCAAACAATAGTGTATTTATAGGTTTTGACTTTACACAAAGAGCACCGAATGCTGTCGAATTGTTCGCAGACGGCCCTCACCACGCTCTTGAAAATGTTGAGACAGGTAACCTAAACTTAGAAAAAGAGAGTTCTTACAACGTAACACTTGGTTATAATTATGATGAAAATCTAAATAAAATAAAAATTGAAGGCTATTATAATTACATTAATGATTTTATTGCTGCAGATAGGAACGGCAATACTCAAAATGTTGAAGGTGAAGATTTTAACGTTGTAATACACGATCAATACAATGCATTATTTACAGGAGTAGAATTGAGTGGTCAGTACGGCATAACGAAATTGGATGATTTTGATTTCCTTGCTAACTTTGTAGGGGAATTATTGAAGGGTTACAGAACATCCAATGACAAGGCCATAACTAGAATTCCACAATCAAAAGTAAATGTTGGTTTACAACTCATTAATGAGGAATGGGATACTAACCTTAGATATTATCATTATTTTGATAAAGAATTTACAGGTCCTTTTTATACAAGAACAGGTGGTCATTCAAGATTAGATTTTGATCTTACAAAAGATTTCATGTACTCAGGTTTGTCTGGCCATGCAATGTTTAGTGCAACTAATCTTCTAGATACGGTAGGTCGTGATCATCTTGAGGCAAAGAAAGGTCAAGTTCAATTACCTGGCAGAAGTTTTAATTTCATGTTAAAACTTTTCTATTAATTAAATATGTTTAAGTATTACTCTTCATACACATTATTATGGATAGGCCTTACACATCTGTTATGCTGTGGTTTGCCTTTGACGTTATCATTTGCTTCGTTATCTTCAAATGCATTATTTTTGGATTCACTCCTTTTAAACTCCGAGTTACTAGAAGCTGCTGAACCATACCTCTTTGCAATTACAACGCTTATTTTTTTATTAATCATTTCTTTTGAAATCTATAATAAAAAAATAAAGTGCCAAGATGATGAATGTTGTACAGAACAAGAATGCAGTACGACTAATAAAAAAATTAAGACCAATCTTATTCTCGCAAGTATTCTTTATACTCTAAATAGTTCAATTTTTTTATCAGAAGTTATCCTCTGATTTATGATTTTAAATTGTGAAAATGTAAAATCCTTAATGGATTTCAAACATAATAACCATCAATTAGCGATTTTGAATCGTCAAGTTCCTGAGGATTCCAATCTTTTCTTTAGTGAATTAAACATAACTCCTTTTTCAACCTCAGGTTATGTTTCATTAGAGAATAGCTTAAAGGACATTAGCAAGCTTACAGAAGAAAAACTTCCATCAAAAATTAGGAAAAACATATTTTTTGACAATTGGTTAAATGATATGAGTGAAATTTGTAAAATGTTTTGTTTATTTCAAGAAAAAGATAAAATAAGTTTTTGGTTAGGATCTGAGAGAGGTTGTAAACGTTTTCATGTTGATATGGTCCCTTATAGATGTTTAGTTACTTATTCAGGACAAGGTACAGAATTACTCCCTGATAATGCAGCAGACAGGAATGCTTTTATTAGTGGAGAACCAAATGAAAATATAATTAAAGACAGATCAGCAATTAGATATTTAAATAAATGGGATATCGCAATTTTTCGTGGTGGAAAATATGGAATTTTACATCGAACTCCACAATCAGCATTAAATGATAGATCTTCAATTTTAATGAGGCTTGATGATTCTACTTTTTTAGAGCAAATAAACAAAATAAACACTGTTAATTAAACATTTGTTAAAAGTTCCTAGTTAATTAAAGAAATAGTTTTACAACGAATGTTTAAAACTGAGGATCTATTTCTTTGAATTATCAATAAATTTATTAGCTTTGAACATTCCTTTTTTTATTGATCCGTCTTGTAACGTTAACGTTCCATAACCGTCAAATAAGTTTTTTTTAAAGCTGCCAGTGTATTTATCTCCATTCGAATAGGTTATTGTCCCCTCTCCAGATCTCATACCATCTACAAATTGTCCAACATAAATTGATCCATCGGAAAATGTAAGGGTTCCTTCACCGTGAGGAAGGTCATCTACGAAATCACCCGTATAACTTTCTCCGTCTGAAAAAGTTGAAGAACCTTTTCCATGGTAATAACCATTTTTAAATCCTCCTTCGTATTTATCGCCATTTGCAAATGTGAAGGTTCCTTGACCATTTTGTAATCCATCTTTAAACTCACCAATATATACATTTCCGTTAATAAATAAGTATGATCCTTTACCATTATACTTGTTATCCTTGATCTCTCCGACATATTTTTCACCATTTTGGTGAAAGATTGTTCCATAACAATGTCTTACAAAATTTCCGTCGCAAGCAGGAAGAGCAGAAATCTTTGATGAAAGAAAAAGGAGTGGTAAAATTAATAGAATAAATTTTTTTTTGTACATGCTATAAAGATAATCATTCGAAATTAATTTGCCATATCTAGTAGATAATTCGTTAAAGTTGATCAACGATGTTCATATTTGTAATTTTCTAAGATTTGATATTGATAGTTCCCAGATAACATGTTCCAATATTCTTTATAAAATTTTTCATTAAAATTTCTTAAATTTTTAAAATCAACATGAATTTCAGGTGTATTAGTATTTATTTCAATTCCCCATAAAGATTTATCGTCATAAGGCAAAAATCCATATCTAAGATCACCAATTAAAAATTTATTGAATGGATGAATGTATATAAAATCATCTGAAAAAAAAGAGAATCTCCGAATATCCTCTCTTTGAATTGAATTTGACTTTAACTCTGGGAAAACTGATTCTTTATCAATAGCATTTAAAATAGCTCCCGATTTAAATTTTGGTTTATTAAAAAAAGGTGCATATACAGCATCAACATAATATTTGTTGTTTGTTCTATAAACACTTCTCCAAAGAATTATATTTCCAATTGTTGGTTTAATAATTAACCTTTCTATGTTGTGCCCTCTTCTCTCAGATATTTCAAAAATAAAATCTTTTACTTGTAGATGTTTTTGATAACAAAGGAAAATATAAAAAAAACTAAACAAAATGCTTGATCTTATTAAAGAAGTTGATTTTTTAAGCAAGGAAAAAATTAAAAAAAAAACTAAAGTAAAAGTAAATATAGGATCTACAATCGATATTAGATTCAAAGAAATTCTAGATTGACTTAGGGGCCAAAAAAGAGATGTTCCGTAACTTGTAAGAGAATCAAGTAAACCATGACTCAAAAATCCAATCAAAGTAAACAAGTATATAAATCTTAATGACATTCTTAACTTATAGAAACAAGTAAAAATTATCAAAGAAACAAATATACTTCCAATTGGCGCAAAAAATAAAGAATGTGTAAAATGTCTATGGTATTCAATAAAAAGAAGTTGGTCATTTTCGGATCTTATAAAAATATCTAAATCTGGTGCTAATCCCCCAATTGCACCACACAAAGAAGCTTTTCGAATATCTTTTTTATTAGAAAAAAGTGAAGAAAAAGTTGCTCCAATCAAACCTTGAGTACATGGATCCATAAATTTTTTACTCTGATTTGCTAGCTGCGCATTCTAATATTTGGCTCTCTAGTATTATTTTTTGTTGTCCCTCTATTGTATTGTAAATGCAGTATGTCTTATTTCCAGATTTATATGATTTTATCAACCCCATGCCCATTGGACCCGAAAATGTTTTTACATCTGTTATTTTCATTTTACTTGAATCATCTTTTTTAAAGTGAAGAAAACAATACGTAATAATTCCTGATAAGGTAAGATAGTAAATAGTTGGAATTAAAGTAATCCTTAAAACATTACCCTCTCTTCCAAATAAACCAACTGTAGCTGAAGCTGCTACAACATTATGTATAGCTATCATATTTCCAGCTGCTGCTCCAACACTTTGTGCAGCAACCATCAATATCCCTGAAATGTTCAAAAGATTTGCAGTTTCATATTGAAATTGACTAAGCATCAGGTTACTAACAGTATTAGAGCCAGCTAGAAAAGCTCCAATGGCACCAACAGTTGGTGCAAATATAGGATATGTTTGTCCCATTAGATTCGATACACCTTGAGCCATAGAAATTGGCATACTAGCAATATCATTATAATTAACACCAGAGTTAATCATTATTCTTACCAACGGAACTGTAAATATCAAAACAAAGCCTGCACTTAAAATAGTTTTTGATGAATCGATTATTGACGAACTAATTTCCTTAGAAGTCATTCTATGTAGAAAAAAAGTGATAAAACAAATTAAAATTAAAATTCCTCCAGGAAGATATAATAATTGAAAACTTGCACTTATATTTTCTTCATTAAAAATATTTTCAAACTTAATATTTACAGATTGTAGAAATTTTTTTAACGGTTCAAAAGTTCTTGAAAATACAAGTAGTAAAGCGAGTAATAAATAAGGAAGCCAGGCCATAAAACTTCCTATATTTCTTTTATTTTCTATAACTTCTTTATTTTGAGGGTTACAAATCCAGTTTAATGGCCAATTTTTTGAAGGTTGAAAGTCCCATTCATCTTTTGGAATAAGAAATTTTCTTTTTGTAGCAATTGTAACTATAAATAATCCAGTTAATCCTCCTATTATAGATGGAAATTCTGGGCCAAGAAAGATACCTGTTAATAAATATGGTATTGTGAAGCTCAATGATGCAAAGATTGCAAAAGGGAATATTGATAAACCTTCAAACCAAGATTTTTTTTTACCGAAAAATCTCGTCATTATGACTACTAATAAAATTGGCATAAGTAGTCCACAAATTGAGTGAATTATTGCGACTTTAATGACAATAGAATCAAAGAATGAATTCCATTCCAATCCATTTTCCAATAACTTATTAGAAATGCTTATTTTGTCTAGTCCACCCTGAACACCAACCAATAAAGGCGTTCCTACTGCACCAAAAGAAACAGGTGTGGATTGTATCATCATACCAAAAACTACTGCAGCAATTGGAGGAAAACCAACAGCAACCATCAATGGTGCAGCTACTGCGGCAGGAGTTCCAAAACCTGAAGCTCCTTCAATAAAACACCCAAACAACCAGGCGATTATAATAACTTGAACTCTTCTATCTTTACTTATGTCAGAAAATCCAGATCTTATAGTGTTTATTGCACCTGAATATTTTAGTGTGTTTAATAACAAAATAGCCCCGAAAATAATCCATAAAATACTTATACTAATAATTAGACCCTGAAGAGTTGAGGCTAAAATCCTGGCTTCACTCATTCCCCAAATAAAATAAGAAATAATGCTGGTAAATATAAAAACTAGTGGCATTGCAATTTTAGCTGCAATTCTAAAAACAATCAAAAGAATTCCAGCTAAGAAGATTGGAGAAAAAGCTAAAATGGGAAAAAAAATCTCTTTCATTAAGTTAATATTTATTAAAATTTATTTTTTAAAAAAACACTATTTATAATATAATTTTTAAAATAATCTTATAATACATCATAATAAAATCATAAGTTCTTTATTTATTTCTAATAATTACCAAATAATCAATATGATTAAAAAATTATTAACTTTTGTCTTTACAATTTTCGTAGTTTCCTGCTCAACTAATAAGCTTTCGCATGAATATTTCTCCGAATGTGAAGAATTAAACAACACATTTTCCGCAATTTCAAAATGTGGACTAAATAAAGTTAATGAATCTTGCATAAACACAAACGATTGTCATTTATCAAAAGATAGATTTGTTAATATTATTGAACAATTAAACCTGATGGTAACAAAAAAGGAAATTTCAGAGGATGAAGCTTTTTTTAGATACCTAAACATCATCAATAGTTTTGAAAATGATAAACAAAAAATGTTAAATAAAATGAATACTTTTAGAAACGATTACAATTATATTGGTCTAGGCAACCCATTAAATTTAAATTGTAATGTAAGGTTTTTAAATGTCTGTATGTGAGTAAAACAATGGCTTATGTAAAACTTAAAAATCTTTTTGAAGAACAAAGTTTACTAAATGATATTAATGGTATCTTAAATTGGGATATGGCCACATATATGCCTCAAAATTCAAGAAATCAGCGTGTTAGACAAATACAAAAAATTCTTGATTACAAAAAAAGCATTTTTGACCTAATTAAAAAAAATGAATTATTTAAAAAGATCAATGATTCCAGCCTGAGTCCGGAAGATAAATTAAACCTTAATTTAATGAGAGATAAGTTTGAATACTTTGATGTCGTTCCATATGAATATATAAAAAAAAAAACTTCACTTGCAATTTTGTGTGAGGGTGAATGGAGAAAAGCTAAACTAAAATCAAATTTTAATTTAGTTAAAAAATCATTTAAAAAGCTTGTTGATGTAATAAAGATTGAGTCTGAAATACTATCTCAAAAAAAGGATAAAACAAAGTACGATTGTTTATTATCTAAATACGACAGATCATTGACCTCTTCACGCATTACAAAAATCTTTTCTAGGATAGAATCGTTTTTAAAAAAGAATATCCCATTAATTTTAGAAAAACAAAGAAGCTATAAATCAATTTCTTTTACCGAAAATCTCTCTGAGTCAGAACAATTTGAACTATCAAAAGATTTTATGAAAAAACTTGGCTTTGATTTTTCTCGCGGGAGAATTGACAAAAGTTCACATCCTTTTTGCGGTGGGAGTTCTGAAGATATTAGAATTACTACAAGATATAATGATTCAGACTCATTCTCATGCTTTGATGCTCTAATGCACGAGACAGGTCACGCTATTTATGAACAAGGACTACCTAAAAAATGGTTGCATCAGCCATTAGGTTCATCTGGAGGAATGTCACTTCATGAAAGCCAATCACTTTTTATTGAAATGCAAATTATTAAATCTCTACAGGTAAGTCATTTAATCGAAAAAATAATCAAGAATAATTTTGGGAAGAAAAATCCTACTTGGAATCAAGAAAATATTTATAGAAACAGAAAGCAAGTAAAAAAGAATTACATAAGAGTAGATGCAGACGAAGTCCACTATCCTCTTCATATAATGCATAGGTTCAAAATTGAAAAAAAAATTATTGAAGAGGACTTCGATGTCATGTTCCTTCCGGAGCTGTGGAATCAAGAATTTTATAATATATTCAATATAAAAGTTGATAGTGACCAAAACGGTTGTTTGCAAGATATTCATTGGTTTGGTGGAGATTTTGGTTATTTTCCTACTTATAGTATTGGGGCATTCATTGCAGCTCAGATTTTTGATTGTATAAAAAAACAAAATCCTAAATTAGAAAACGATTTAAAAAAAGGAAATTTTTTACCAATAATCAATTGGTTGAAAAAAAATATTCATAACCACGGTAATTATTATAAAATTGACGAACTTTTATTAAATGTGACAGGTGAAAAGCTGAATTTAAAATACTTCGAAAAACACATTACAGACAGATACTTAAAAGAAAAAAAATAACGAAAATCCTCCTTTGTAATTTAAGAAATTGAAAAATAATTTTGTTTTTTAATAAAATAGTGTAAGCTAAAACTATGTGGAGATTTGTATGGATGATTATTCCATAAAAAAACATTTTGGTGGTTGCCCTCACGACTGCCCAGATACGTGTGCAATGATTTATGAAGTTGCAGACAACAAACTTCTTAGCGTTAAAGGTAACCCTGATCACCCTATGACTGATGGTGTACTTTGTGTCAAGCTCAAAGACTACGAAAAAAGACACTATCATCCAGATCGTTTATTATATCCTCATAAACGTGTTGGAAAAAAAGGAAAAAAAGAATTTGAAAGAATCACTTGGGATGAAGCACTAGAAACAATCACATCAAAATGGAGGTCTCTAATTAATGAGTATGGGCCTGAATCAATTATTCCCTACAGTTATTTGGGTAATCAAGGTTTAGTTCATGGTTTAAATGGTGGTGACTCTTTCTTTAATGCTCTTGGCGCAACTGTTTGTGAGAGAACTTTTTGCGGGGAAGGTTCTTGTACAGCTTGGTTAACCACGATAGGTCCAACAGCTGGATTAGATCCTGAGAGTTACATTCACAGTAAATACATTGTTATTTGGGCTTGTAACAGTGTAAGTACCAATCTTCATCATTGGACAATTATTCAAGAAGCTAAAAAAAGAGGAGCCAAAGTTGTAGTAATTGATTCATATAAATCTAGAACTGCCAAACAAGCTGATTGGCATATCGAACCCATTCCTGGTTCTGACGGAGCCTTGGCAGTAGCCATGATAAATCATATTATTTATAACGATCTAACAGACATGGATTATATAAATAACCACACAAATGGATTTGAAGAGTTAAAAGAGCATGTAAAAGATAAAGATCCTAAATGGGCGTCTAAAATAACTGGAATTAGTGAAGAAGATATTAAAAAATTGGCTCAAGAAATTGCTACAGTTCAACCAGTTGGAATAAGAATTGGAGTTGCACTTGAGAGACATTATGGAGGTGGGCAGACAATTAGAGCTGTTACCTGTATACCAGCATTAACTGGCGCATGGAAACATGTTGGTGGAGGAATCACTCAATTTCCAGTGTGGGAACACCCGTACAAATTTGATGTTATATGCAGACCGGATTTGATCCCCAAAGGTACAAGAGTTGTAAACGCTCTTCAGATTGGAAGAGCTTTACTTGGGGAAAATATTGATAAGGACAAGCCAATTATGTCCATGATGTGCTGGAACGCTAATCCTGTTACTCAAGCAGCCGAAACGGAGAAAATAATTAAAGGTTTAAAGAGAGAAGATTTATTC
>Ga0160423_10001923_pt1 | contig 17384 bp, 12 predicted proteins | sample CRUFie14St8metaG_FD_108191 | JGI IMG/M metagenome (GOLD analysis project Ga0160423, IMG submission 108191) | Marine microbial communities from the Costa Rica Dome - CRUD Field 142mm St8 metaG | ecosystem: Environmental > Aquatic > Marine > Oceanic > Photic zone | place: Costa Rica: the Eastern... | reverse complement strand
GCCATACCTAGCGTATCTTTTTTAAACTTCTTATAAGCTATTTGACTTAAACTACTCACTTTTTATACTTTCTTCCTTTCCATTTGAAGCCACCCATTTGTGAGGCTACCGCCACATATACAATGTAAAATGGATACAATATTTGTAAAGGGTAAAAATAACGGAAGATATGTTCCTTTTGAAAAAATATTACAGCCTTTTTCAAGAATGAATAGTCAATAAATGCTTTTAACACAAAAGCAATAAAAACCTCTCTCCATGTACCTAAAAATAGCAGTAATAGTAAACAAAAATTAGATAAAAATACAATCCAAGAAATACGTTTCGCATGTATATCTTGATAATCAGAACTTTTAGCTGCCCATCTTTTTCGTTGTTGTAGTAAAGTGTAAAGATTCTCTTTCGGAGATGTAAAAACAATTGCTTCTTGATCTTTCACAAAAACAATTTTTGAGCCATTCTTTTTAGCATGATGTAAAAGAAAAACGTCATCACCAGATGCTTTATCTGTGTCTACTGCTGCATAAATTAATTTTCTAAATGCTAGATTTGCCCCATTACAAATGAAAGCTTGTTTAGCACCTATTGCGCCAGCTCCTGATGCTATTAAGCTGATAAACTCCAAGCTTTGTGCCTTTTCAAAATAGGTTTCTTCATCTTGAAAAGCTACAGGGCCTGCCACTAAAGAAACTTCCTTACTCGCAAATGGAGCTGTCATTTTTTCCACCCAAGTATTAGATAAACGGCAATCAGCGTCTGTTGTTAAAATGATAGTATGTTTGGCAGCTTGTACAGCTTCTGCAATGGCTGCTTTTTTTCCTTCTTCACTAGCACGAAGCAAAACAACATTTGGAAAAGAGTCAATGATTTTCACTGTATCATCCAAAGAATGATCATCTACCAGTATCACTTCTAAATTTTCATATGTTTGCTTACTTAAATCTTGTAGCAAATTATCAATATTTTCTGCTTCGTTACGAGTAGCAACTACAACCGAAACACCTTCATTGTTTTTAACTGTAATCCTTGGCAGCACATCCCAACCCTTTTCAAACTTTCTGATTTGAAAAGCATATAGAATAATGAGTAATATAGTTGGTTCGAACCAACTCATTTTCTGAAAAATTTAAGGTTGTAAACGAGTACCGTTCCTAATAATGCAGGCAAAACTAAATTGGTAAACCACAAACCAAAGGTGGCTGTCAAAATTCCAATATGATTAGTTGAAACCAATCCAAAAAAGTAAATCGCTATAGAGCCTCTCAGTCCGATTTCTGTTAAAGCAATCGTTGGAATGATGGAGATAGTTAAAAACACCAAAGAGCTCATAGTTAAGGATTCTAGTAAATTAACTTCTACCTGGAAAAAGAGCAATAAAATGTAAAACTGTAATGAGAATACTGCATATCGAGCACTACTTAAAAAGATGATGTATAGTAACTCGTTAATAGAATAGTAAGAAAACACATTGCTGTATTTCTGATATTTTCTCAAAAACTTAAATTTCATGAATAAACTACTTAACCAATATGTATTAAGGTAAAGCGCTATTAATGTACAGACTACAATTGCTGCTATAAAAACTAAAATAAAGAACCAATAATCCGCCTCTCCATCCAAAAAAACAGAATATGAATGAATGTAGTGTACTAAAGCTAATGTTCCAAAAATAATAGTTGCTAAGAGTTGCGCCACATTTCCTAAAATGGTAATAAGTACTGCCTTGATTCGATCTGCTTTTTCCAAACAAAACACCCGACCACCAAACTCTCCTACTCTATTTGGTGTAAATATGGAAACCGTAATTCCTAAAAAGACTGCCTTTATGGAAAGCCAAAGTGTCACTTCCTCTTCTTTATTAATAAGATATTTCCACTTAATAGCATCTAGTAACCAATTGACAAACATGAGCAACAACACCAAAACCAATGGCCATGAAGCTTGTTCTCTAAATGTGCTTAGAAACCATTGATACATTTCGCTAAGGTTTTCGTTAGCAAACACTTTTTCATACAAGAACCAAAGCGCTAAAACAACAATAACTATCTTCAAAATTAAGCTGATATTTTTACTACTTTGCATCACAACAATAATACGAAAATTGAGCACCAAAACCGATCGCATTATCTTAGGAATTGATCCCGGAACAACCATAATGGGTTATGGGTTAATTCATGTTAAAGGAAACAAAATGAAGCTCATAAACATGGGTGTTTTGAATTTACAAAAACTAACTACTCACGCTAATAAGCTAAAAAGAATTTTTGAACGAACCTTAGCGCTTATTGATGAATACAAACCTGATGAACTTGCTGTAGAAGCTCCTTTTTTCGGAAAAAATGTTCAATCGATGTTGAAACTTGGAAGAGCACAAGGCGTGGCTATTGCAGCAGCATTATATCGAGATATTCCTATTTACGAATACGCCCCTAAAAAAATTAAACTGGCAATTACTGGTAAAGGAACTAGTTCTAAAGAACAAGTGGCTGCCATGCTTAAAAGTTTACTCAAAATCCAAGAACTTCCCAAAAAACTTGATGCTACAGATGGCTTAGCCGCAGCTGTTTGTCACTTCTTTCAAAAGAGTGTAGGAAATCAAGAAAGATGCTATTCGGGATGGGATTCTTTTCTAAAAAATAACCCAGATAGATTAAAGTAAAGACGCAATATCAGAAGCTATTCCTTTCATTTCTTCTTTCGTAAATTGTAATTTTGGTTTAGAAAAATCTATATCAGAAACTCCGTTAATTGGAACTAAATGAATATGTGCGTGTGGGACCTCCAATCCAATTACCGCAACCCCAATGCGTTTACAGGGAATGACTTTTTTTTGGGCCTTAGCAACTTTTTGAGCAAAAGCCCAAAGTTCTTTGTATTCATCTGACTGCATGTCAAAAATGTAATCAGTTTCTTTTTTTGGGATAACTAAAGTATGTCCTTTAGCTAAAGGAAAAATATCCAAAAAAGCTATGAAATTCTCATTTTCAGCTACTTCATAACACGGAATTTCACCCGTAACTATTTTAGAAAAAATGCTTGGCATTATCTACTAATATCTACAATCTCGAATTTCATCAGTCCATTAGGAACTTGAATTTTGGCTGTATCGCCAACCTCTTTTCCAAGAAGACCTTTTGCTATTGGAGAGGAAATAGAAATTTTTTTCGCTTTTAAATCTGCTTCACTTTCTGGCACTATGGTGTAAGTCATTTTGGCTCCGTTAGCCGAGTTTTTAATAGTGACCTTAGACATGATTAAAACTTTGGAAGTATCAATTTGTGATTCGTCTAGAATACGCGCCTTAGAAAACTCAGCTTCCATCCTAGCAATCTTAGCTTCTAATAATCCCTGAGCTTCTTTAGCTGCATCGTATTCAGCATTTTCAGAAAGATCTCCCTTGTCTCTTGCTTCTGCAATTTGACGCGCAACATTAGGACGCTCAACTGTTTTCAGTTGATCTAAATCTGCTTTTAGCTTTTCTAATCCCTCTTCTGTATAATAAACAACCTCTGACATAGCTAGTTAATTTACTGTTTATCAAATATATAAAATAAAAAGAGAAGGCCCTAAGGCCTTCTCTTGTTTTGTAAAATTACCTTTTATTATAAGTCTATTCTTACTCCAATTGAGTGTGTACCTTGAAACACTTTTGAGTCTCTGTATGAGTAATCGATTCCAAATTTAGAACTACCCATTGGAAGTTCTACGGACAATCCAGCACATAAACCAGACATAGTTGCTTCATAGGAACTGTTTGTGACCTCCTCTTGAAATACATAACCACCTCTTAACATAACCAACTCTCTGAATGCATACTCCAAACCTAATCTAAATTGATCTTTTTGAAAAGAGTTAGAAGTAAATGTTCCTGAAGTAGAAACTCTATGTTCTTCTGTAAGCATTGGTAAATCGTAAGATAATCCAATGTTCAATAAAGATGGAAGTTCAAAGTCATTAGAGCGTTGTGAGATTGTTAAAAAATAATCTCCCTCTTCAGCGTTACCTCTAAAAGAAAGACCATCACCACCATACAACATTCTTGAACCAATATTTTTTAAGGAAACACCGAATCTTACATGATCGCTAGCTCCAGTAACATATTGAATACCAGCATCGAAACAAGCACCACTTGAGTTTAAATTATAAATTTTTTCGGAAATTAAACGGAGTGTAACACCACCATATATGCTGTTTGAAAATTCTTTAGCATATGAAACTCCAATATTTGTTAATGATGGTGAATATGTACCAATACCACCCTCAGGAATATTTTCTGTAGTTATGTCAATTTCACCAAATCCCATGGACATAATACTTAATGCTAATACTGATGACTCTCCCATTTTTTGAGAAAAACCAAATGTATTAATATTGCTTACAGATTGGTTGTTTCCGTACATCAAATAGTTGGAACGACTAAAAATTAACTCAGTACTTTCAGTAAAAGCTAAACCTGCTACATTGGCAAAGGTTGCTTCTAATCCAGAAACGGAAGCAATATTTGCACCCCCTAAACCAGTTGTTCTTGCCCAAGGGTTTATTTGCAACTGTGTAGCACCCGCTTGTCCTACACGTTGTTCGTTTCCTGCACGCAATTCTAAAGAACTGCTAAACATAACTCCAACAATTAGAACTATCGCCAACTTATTTATTCCTTTCATAGGTCTTGTTTTATTCTATTATTTATTAGTACGTATCTAAGTCAATTGGTCTCATTACACCCAACCATTTCAACACACGCTGTCCAACACCAGGAACATCTACATGAATAATGTAAAGTCCACTTGAAATTGGAATATTATATTCATTCTTTAATCCCCAATCCACTGAAGTAATTGATGGATCATCTTTTTTAATTGTTTTTATCAACTGACCTCCAACTGTATAAATTTTGATTTCACAAGTTTGTGGAAGGTTAGTAATTTTAATTCTATTATCTAGTTGATTTTGTTCATATGCTGAATACGCATAATATGGATTTGGAACAACATTAATCAATGCAAGTGCAGAATCTGCAGCTATTTGATTCGAGGTAATAGGACTAATATTGCGAGTAGTAAATTCATATGTAGGCATATTATTATTTATTGGATTGCTAGAAGTAGAATATTCAACAAACGGTTTCTTTACTCTAAGCTTGACAGTAGCCTTGGTAGATAATAATTCTCTTCCATCTTCTAGTAATGGAAAACCTACCCACATTGTTTCTCTAAAGACTTGTATTTGTGCTTGAATTAAAGCAGGTGAATCGAATAAATTACGATAATTAGCACATTCATCATATGTTGAGTTCATTACATAAATAAAGTGTTTACCACCTAATAAATAAGATCCACCTTCAAAAATATGACCACCAGAATAATCATATGAAGGAGATACTTCAGTTTCTAAATTTGAAGTTGGATTCCACTTCATATCATTTCCGTTTTCACTATGAAGCCAAGAGTCTTCAGCAAACATAATGTTTAAGCGCTCACCTGTCTCTAAATTAACTGCATATCCAGGGAACCATCCCATTCCTGTACCTGTTCCATCTGGATTTCCGTCTTTACCCACAGATGGTGATGATCTTGGAGACATTTTAGTAGCACCACCTACAGCAAAAGTTTCAAAATCTTGAGCTTCTAAGACTACAGATCTAGTCCATTTAGATTCGTCCGAAGTAAATACAATGTCTACTGATTGTAACTCATTCATATCTACTTTTGAACTAACCAAAGAACTAACTGCTGGTCCATCATGAAAGTGAGATGTAAATTTATAAGGAGCCCAAGTACCTTCAATAATACCTTCAAAAACTTCTCCTAAATCAGTTTCTTTATAATAATCTAGACCGCCATTGTTAGGTAATTGAACTGCTCCATATTGATAATCATTTTCGTCTTCTCTTTCATCTGCAGGATTATCACCTTCATCATAATCATGATTTCCAGAACGAATCCAATTATAAGCCCAATCCCAATTGTTAAATTCATCGATGGTCTCATCTTCATCTGAAACTCCAGACAACCAAGATTTTGAATCATCTTCAAATTCAATCATTCCATCAATAAAACCATGTTCACCAGTTTCACCACTTACTCCAGAACCTATAACATCAGGAGCAGCTACAACGGGATTAAGATATTGTGGAGAAGTTACTTGTGACATATTAATTGAAATACCCAGTGATGTTATGACTTGCTCGTATTCATTATATATAGAAACATCTGACTCTTCAATTAAGAATAATACTCCATCAGAATCTTTTTCATATAATTTCCATCCTAAGTAATCATTAACCGAATCCATCATAATAACAAAATCTCCTGATTTTACAGATGTTGGATCTACTACACGAACATTTACTGGTCCAAAGTTAGGCTGGTAGACTGGAAAAGAGTCAATGTTATTATTGATAATATTTTCAATTGTTTGTTCAGTGAAGTTCAAGAATAATCCTCCGTTACCAGCTCCTTCAATTCTGGTCAACTCAACACCATCTCCATATTCAGCAAAAATTATTGTACCATTATTTTCTGGAGAATTATTGTGTGGAATAGCAGAATATACTTGAATATTTCTACGACCTTGTTTATAAGGAACATTTTGACCAGAGCCTTCTGGATTGTATGGATCAGCATTTATTTCGGCAGCGTTGTAAGCATATGCTAATGCCATGAAATAATATGTTTTATGGTTTACTAGTGTTTTATTACCAGTAGCGAACTGATCTTGGGTAACCTTGAATGAGTGTGATATACCATTATCAGATCCATCTACCATTATTTCTGGAAACCATAGTTCTGTTGTTAAGTCAAAATATTGATTTACAATTCGATCAATATCATCATTCTTATCACATTGAAATATTAGTCTAGCTTTATCAGGATTGTCTAAATCCGAAGCGGAAACTGTATTATCTGATAATTGATAAATTTTATAACCTTGGAATTCATACAGGTTATCTGTTGTATGGGTAATATTTGGATTTTTTTCCTTGTACCCTTCTTGATAATTATTTGACAACTCGTCATTAGTTAAATAGATAACTAACTCATTCTCCATTTCTACAATATTCATATCTGGAGCATCAGGACCGTCCAAAACCTTGAAATTATTATTAAACAGTGCTTGTGCTTTATCATCAAACACTTTTACTAAACCTACTGCAGCTGTATTACCACCTGCAGAAGCTCGTGCCCAAATTACTCCTGTCGTAATTGTATTTACAGCTCCAGGCTGTAAGGTAAAAGGACCGGCAGACTGTAAGAACCTTCTGTCAGCAGGGATATTTCCTTCTGATGCCTCTGACCAAATTGGCATGGTAATCGGGTTGTCTAAAGACCCTCCTACCCCCCATCCATTGGGATCAGAGTCATCTGGAAACATAAAATCACATACTATTGTACCTTCTTTACCATTTCCACCATAGGTAAACTCAACATTATCCTTCCATATTGCACGCAAGTAATTATAAAAATGTTGTGCTTCAGAAGGATTTCCTGTTGGGGTGAAATCATTATTATAATAGACAAACTTTGACATAATAATTTGTTCACGCTCATCAGGGTCATCAGCATCAATTAAACCATCAGCATCATTATCAATTCCGTCTTCTCCTTCATCAATTAAACCATCACGATCGTTATCTACACCATCGTTTTCATCAGCTAAGGGTCCTTGGAAAAAATCTACACCAATACATGGAGGGTTTAATCCATAACCAGCTGCCCCTTCATCCTCAGCGTCACCATTGTAACAATAACCTAGTCCTCTACTTACATCACAACCAACATAGTCATCCAAATAAAATCCTAAATCCGGATCTACCCATTGACCAAAATATGCATCTAATAATTTTGTAGTTGCTCTATTTATAATTTTATAATTATAAAAGGTCATGTCATTAATTTCATCATCAGTAGCAAAACCAAATGCTTGAGCGTGAATTTCTAGGCCAATTGCCTCAGCGTTAGTTTCTGTATGAACATTTCCTTTATCATTAAACACCCAAAATAAATTTTGATCACCAAATAATTCTGCATCAATATCATCCCCCGAAATATTAAAATCAGGGTAATCTCCTACTTCATAGTTATATTCTCCATCACCGTCTACATCATGAAAAGGAGCAATGTTTCTATCTCCTGCAATCCCTTCGTCGTTTCCTTTTGCTGGCCATTTCTTAATTACATCAGGAATAACATAGTTTGGATATGCCTCTGGATTATCCATAAAAGCTAAAAACTCTTCTACATCAGACCTATCTATCTTAAAGTGTTGGTCCCACTCCTCACATTCAGAAGGAGAAATAGAGCCTGTTGCAGGATCCAATGGCCCAGTCCAAAAATCATCTCCTGTTTGACGGTAAGTTTGAGCAGCGACTTTTAATTGCCCTCCATCGGAAACACCTGCAATCCAAAGCGCACCAGCAAACATTGAGTGTTTATTACTATTTTTTGGAATCTCATACTTAGCATTGTTTAAATCCCACCACATATCTCCACCAGCCATGATAGTTGTACGGATATTATTTATATCTAAGTCTGTTTGAGATGTTGAAGGTGCGCAACCCGCAGCTATACGGGCATTTGAATTTGAAGCACTTTCATTTTGACCAACATTTTCTTCAGCAATTACCGAATTTGATAATACTACAGCAATTGCTAATAATGTGTTTGAAACTATTCTCATTGATATTATCTTTTTATCAAACATTAAAATTCTTATTAAAAATCAAGTGTTATTCCTAATCTAGCCATTCTTGGCATACTGTAATTGTTAGGATTATTTACTGCCATTTGGTATAAATCTCTAAAAGATTGTGGATCTTCTTTTGCGTTAATTTCGGCTTGAGCAGCAGCATTAGTTAAGTAACCATCATCGTCTGGGTTACCGGTTGCTCTATATACAGAGATTACATTTAAATTATTTAAAAGATTTTGAACCTGTAAATATACATTTACATTAGCTCGCTTTTTAGCTCCATCTTTAGCATCCCATTTTATCGCAAATCGCTTACTTATTCTAGAACTAACTCTGAAAGACCAGGGAAGTCTTGAACCATTAATAGAGCCTTCTAGAACAGAACGATCATTAATTCCTGAAGCTGCTTCTTGAGTAATATTACTTTGCTTACTAAATGGTGTTCCGGAACCTGCTGTAACAATAAAGTTAGCACCTGCGTTTGCAAAAATTTGCTTTCCAAATAAAATAGGTCCATTATAATCTTTGCCATCATCAAATGAATAGTTTATAGTAGTAGTAATAGCATGTCTTTGATCATAATTTAATGGAAGCAATGTTCTTAGGTTTGGCATACCGGTGTTAACTAAACTAAAACCTGAAGTTGCACTAGATCCGGTTCCGTCAGCAAATTGTAATGTATAGTTAGCTGTGAGACTAACATTTCCTGTTCTTCTTAAATCATATGCAGCAGAAAAACCTTTGACAGTACCAAAATCAATGTTTTGCATTGTCATATAATCTACAGGGTAGGCATATGGAACTGCTACAACCTGAATCATATCACGTAGTTCTTTATAAAAGGCAGAAATTGTTAAAGCAGATCGCTTGCTTAGAGTTTGAGCGAATCCAAGTTCATAATCAACTGTTTTTTCAGATTTAAGATCTGGATTATTCACAAATGCTCCTACAGAATTATCAATAAATAAGTAATCTGTTGGATCTAATCTATTATTTCTAGGGGGTCTTTGAGTTAAAACATCATAATGGGCAAAGAACTGCGCTTCGTCAGAAATAGGAAATGAAAAAGAAATACGAGGCATAAAAATCGTTTCTGGCTCATAATCTTTAAACGCTAAATAACGTTCTTCTTTTTCTGGAGTATCATCTTTTAAGTATGGTGTAACATTTCCGTCGGACTCTTGTGAAATCAAAGAAGGATCATCAACTTCAACACCTGTGGCGTCATACCATGTATTTCCTGAACGATACCCTGTTACCTTAGAGGGATTAGTAAAATCATCAACATAAACAACGAAATCATCTCCCATTGAAGAAGGGTGGGTAAAATCATCAGCTTCTCCAACTGTAAATGCATCGTGAAGTAAATAAGGATCTTTTAACACCTGTTGATTAGCATCATACCTGTCTACACGTAAACCAATATTAAAGATTAAATCATCAAAAGCAAATTTATCTTGAATAAAACCAGCAACATATACTGGTTGAAAAGCAGGAATTAAACGGTCATAATATTCTCCATATGCAGTTTGAGATTTATTGGTAAAGAAGTCTTGCAAAGATACTTCTGAATTGATAACATTACCTCTTGCGTCATATCCATTATATAGTACTAAAGGATTACCTTCGTTTAATAATTCATCTGCACTGAACATATCAACTGAGAAAGTCTCAGGATCTAAATAGTCAATATCAACCCAATCTGTAGAACCAACCCCCAAAGCATCTCGAAGTGCTTGTCCAAAATGTCCGTATTCTTCTTCTACGAATAATCTGTTGTAAAAAATTGTGTCTTGGAAAGTATAATTACCTCCTATATTATAAGGATCAATAGCTGATTCGTGATACTCTCCTGTAACAGCATCAACATATTTATAAATTGGGACAGAATCTAATTCAAGAATATGCTTATTTGCTAGTAGTCTCATTATATCCCAAGAGTAGTCGGCATACATACCCCAATAACTATCTTTTCTTTGTTCGTATTCAAAACCAAACGAAATTTCGTGATCACCTATATCCGCAGCAGCATGCATTTTAACAGCTAACTGTTTGTATTCAGCTTTTGATGTGAACCCAGTTTGAGTACCAACATTGCTCCATAAAGAGTATACACGCTCTGGATTTCGTCCATTTAGCAATCCCTTCCCTTGTAACATAAAGCGATTTGTGATCGGACCAATATTAGATTCATATAAGTCAAAATAAGCTTCTGTGTAATCAGCTAAGTCTTCTATACCACCATTTTGTTCAAATGTGAATGAAGTATCATAAAAGGCTACTTGTGTCGCTATAGCTTGTTGTGGATCACCATTCACTAGGGAGTCTATGTAAAATCTATCTTGATATGTCTTGAACTTACCAACGTAACCAAAATCAAAAAGAGTTTTATCGTCTTGAATAGGATTATATTTAGTATTTAATTTAGAGTAATCTGCTTGAATTGTATAATAAGCATTTTTGATGGTTGATGCTGATTGATCATCTTGATCTTCTTGCGCACCAAATCTTTGAGTTAAACGTCCAAAAACACGCCAGTTAGTGGTCTCAAATTTTGGCATGTGGTTCCAACTCATCAATGAATAACCCAAATTATAGCTATCATCTAAACTGTGACTATAGTTACCCCCTAAAGTTAAGTTAAGATTCATTGTTGGTTTAAAGTCTAATTTTCCTGAAACATTGAACCCTTTATTTCCGTTATTAATTTTATTTGGAATCCACTCAAAATCACTATTTTCAGTTGGCATCCCATCTTCATCTAAAGGATTTCTTAAAAAAGCAGCAGAGGGGAGAAGACCTAAAGATCCAGACTCAGAAACAGTGGATAATCTAAATGGATTTTCTTTTAAAAATTCTAACTTACTATCTTTAAGCTTCCACATTCCAATAGCCGATGGATCTGCATCGCCAATATCTCTGGCTTCAGCTGAAATAAAATAACCTAAAACAGAACGTCCTTTAGAACCATCTTTTTCAATCTTTTTGTAAATAGGACCTGAAAAAGTTAAACCTATTAAGTTGTAATCATATTTATCAAATAATTGAGAAGTAACATATTCTACTCCTCCGAAAAAATTCTGCGAGGGACCTTTTGTAGTCACACTAATAATACCTCCAGTAGCGTCTCCATACTGAGCAGGAACACCTCCGGTTATTACAGTAATTTGCTCAATACCTCCTTGTGGAACACCTAAACCACCTCGAACTTTCATTCCGTCCACATAATAATCTGTTGCATCAGAACGAGAACCACGAACATTTATAGAACTATTTTCATCCTGCTTGTAGACACCTGCTGTAGTTGCTGCTACAGATGATACAGAACGAGTTGGCATTTCCTTTATTTCTTCTGATGTTACAGTTTTACCACCAAGATTGTCTTGATCTAACAAGGGCTTCTTAAAACTAATGACTTCAACCTCTCCAATATCGATACCTTCACTCATTTTGATATCCTGAAAGGTGATTTTATTAGACGAAATAATCACTCCTGTGATTTCTACAGCAGTATAACCGATATAAGATGCTTTGATAGTATATGTACCAGGATCTAGCGGTTTTATGGTGTACTCTCCATCAAAGTCTGTAGCTGCTCCTCCGGCTTGAGATCCGTTTCGCTCAACGATAATATTAACGAATGGCAATGTCTCTCCGGTATTTTTGTCCGTAATTTTTCCTTTAAGAGTTCCTGACTGCGCAAAAGCTGCAGCACTAAACAAGAAAGAAAAAAACAATAAGTAAACTCTTTTGAACATAGTTGTTATGGTTCTATATTTTTTACCTCTTCATATTTATAAGTGCGTAAAGATAAAATTATTCTTTAATAAGTAATATAAATACACCTCTAAAATATCATCAAAAACACACTTTAAAATCTTTGAATTAATTATCATCAATTTATCACATGATATAATATCTTTGTAAACATGAAGAAGCTATTATTTTTATTAATAACTCTTGTTCTCACAATTCAATCATGTGACACAAATAACAACTACATTCCTGATGTATATGTTCAATTTCAAATCCCCTTAACAGAAATTGGGGGTATTGGACAAGCAATCTATACAAACGAAAACTACGGTGTAAAAGGAATTATTATTTATCATGAAGGATTTAATAATTATTTAGCTTTTGATAGAGCTTGTTCTTACGCGCCACAAGAAAGTTGTGAGAAAGTTGAACTTGATGATTTATTAGCACCTTCTTATTTAGTAGATAACTGCTGCGGATCAACCTTTTTTTTGAATGATGGAAGCCCATCAGGAGGCCCCTCATCACTTCCCCTAAAACAATATTATACTATTTCTGACGGAAGTTATTTATACATTAGTAATTAAGCTTCAATAACTTTATAGACTGCCATTGGTCAGATATTTTTAAACGCACTATATATGCACCGGGGGGTAAAACTGAGATGTCAATCATTTTATTCTTTACCTCACCTTCATGTAACACAGTACCACTAATATTGTGTATTTCATACATTATCTTATCCATCAAAACTCCACTCACCTCTACAAATTGACGAGCCGGATTTGGGTGTAAAAACAAAGCTGTGTTTTCTAAACTATTTAACGAATTGTAATTGATGAGTTCAGAATCATATGAACAACCGTATTGATCAGTAATAACTAAAGAATACGATCCACTTTGAGTCATTAATACAGCCGAGTTAGTAGCCGATAAAATTGGGCTACCATTAAAATTCCATTGCATTGAATAGCCGATGGAGTCTGAAGTATAAATAACATCATTAAAAACTACAATATTAGGCTCAAAATTTTCATCGCAAATAAGCATTTCAGCTGAGGTATACTCACAACCAAAAGCATCTTCCGTTTGTACAGAGTACAGACCCACATATGATGCTAAATGAGCTGGAGTATTATTTGCTAATGAACCACCTCCTTGCATCCAATAAAAAGAAGCATAATTGACAGAATCAGATACCCACAAATCCATTCCATTTACACCTAAAACTGGCTGTTGGCTTTGATCACAAACAACAACTTGATCTGAAACATATGAACAACCAAATGTATCAGTTGCAGTAATAGAGTAAGCGCCACTTTCAGAAGCAGTAAATTCTGGCAAATTAGCTCCTAACAAAGGAATGCCTGAGGAATGCCATTGTACATCATTATACAAGGCAGAGTCAACCATCCATATATCCATTCCTGAAGTTTGTAGTGTTGGTTGATAAGCTGAATCACAGATTACAACTAATATATCATCTGAAATAGAAGTACAGCCATAATCACTTATTCCAACTAAAGAATATAAACCCGATAAAGCAGGAACAACAAAAGTATCAGTAGCATTTGGTATTGGACTGTTGTAATAATACCACTGCATACCAAAAAAAGAAGAATCTGTATGTAAGATGTTATTTAAGGAATCGTAAACAATATTAGCAGATGATGGATGTGGATAAACATTGACCGTATCTGAAGCGGTAATTGGCTGGGGTGGAATGACCGATATTGTATAATTTACAGTTTCACCACTTCCATTAGTTATTGTAGAAGACGATGAAAATCCCGGAAATGACAAGCTACCACAAAAATCATCAGCCGTAAAAGGACCATCTTGATCCCAAACTTCAATTGTGTAATTTTGATTTAAAAGAGGTATGTTGTTCAATGAGTATGATACTGGAAAGTTTTGATCTACATAAACAGTTGAGCTAAAAATTACACTACCTGATTGATCAAGAATTTTGATATAGGGATCAGGATTTAATAAACCAAAACCATCTTCAGCATCTCCATCCCATCCGTTTGCTGAAACAACTTCAATATTTGTTAAAAAATATGATGAATTTGTTGTAGAGTGAGCTTCATAACTTACTACATAAGTACCAGGACTATTATATATTTGAGGAGTAGGGTTTTCTGAATTGCTCATATTTCCATTTCCAAAATCCCATAGATAAGAAACCATTCCTGGATTGTTATTAATAAAAGAAACTTGAATTGGAGAACAACCAGATCCGGAAATCATAGAAAAGCCAGCATTATTTGATGTTGAGGTATCTGGAATTACTTCGAAAGGCAAACTAAAAGAAACAGTCTCCGTACCTGCTAAACTTGACAAACTGTGTGTAGCAACTAAAACAACATCTACATTATAACTACCTGTTTGCAGTGGAACTCCATTTATATTTACACAACCATATTGATCTACAGCCGGATCATAATGACAACTATTGGCATAATTGCTGCACTGCCAGGTTAATCCTAACGGAAGATTTATAGAAACAATATGAAAATCTGTGAAGGTAACCGTTAAACCACCATCAGTAGTGTCTAATGGCAAGACGAAAGTTAAATCTTGATCATAAATATAGCCTTGAACTGCATCAGGAAGAGTGTCTGGAGAAAGTCCGAAATTAGCTCCAATTGGATTATAAGAATAATCAATGGTACATTGAGCTATAGATGGCGCTGTATATGTAAACGCTAGTAATAGAAAAAAAATAAATATAAATTTCTTCAAAAAACTTTAATAATTGATTACTGCCAACAAGTTTAGGGCAAATTTTTCAAACTCACAAAATTAGTAGCGGTAATAGTCTGGCTTGTATGGACCATTTACTTTTACACCAATATAATCTGCCTGATCTTCACGAAGCTCATCTAACTCAACTCCAATTTTTGCAAGGTGTAAGCGAGCAACCTTCTCATCTAAATGTTTAGGAAGCATATAAACCTTGTTTTCGTAATTTTCATTATTGTTCCATAGTTCCAATTGAGCAAGTACTTGATTTGTAAATGAATTAGACATCACAAATGATGGATGTCCAGTAGCACAACCTAGGTTGACTAAACGACCCTCTGCTAAAAGAATAATATCATTACCATTAATATTATACATGTCAACTTGCGGCTTAATAGTATCCTTTGTGTGTCCCCAATTTTGATTTAACCAAGCTACATCAATTTCATTGTCAAAGTGACCAATATTACAAACTATGGCCTTGTCTTTCATTATTTCAAAATGGCGACCCTGAATAATATCTTTGTTTCCTGTTGTCGTAACAATAATATCGCCTTCTTTACAAGCATCAATCATTTTTTTCACTTCAAAACCATCCATGGCAGCTTGTAATGCACAAATTGGATCGATTTCTGTAACAATAACACGAGCACCTGCACCTTTCAAGGAGGCTGCAGATCCTTTACCAACATCTCCATATCCTGCTACTACAGCCACTTTGCCAGCCATCATAACATCTGTTGCTCTACGAATGGCATCAACTAAAGACTCCTTACATCCATATTTATTATCAAACTTAGATTTTGTTACTGAGTCATTGATATTTATAGCAGGAAGAACCAAAGTGCCGTTGTCCATGCGCTCATACAAACGATGAACACCAGTTGTTGTTTCTTCAGAAATACCTTTAATGTCAGCTACCATATGAGGATAACGATCCAGAACCATGTTTGTTAAATCACCACCATCATCTAAAATCATATTCAACGATTTTCCATCTTTAAAAGAGTTTAATGTTTGTTCAATGCACCAATCAAACTCATCTTCATTCATGCCTTTCCAAGCGAATACCGGAATTCCAGCCTGAGCAACCGCAGCTGCTGCTTGATCCTGAGTAGAGAAAATATTACAAGACGACCAAGTAACCTCCGCTCCTAAATGAACTAAGGTTTCAATTAAAACAGCTGTTTGAATAGTCATGTGTAAGCAACCTGCTATTCTGGCTCCAGCTAATGGTTTGCTATCACCATACTCTTCTCTAATTGACATTAACCCTGGCATTTCTGCTTCTGCCAATAAAATCTCTTTTCTCCCCCACTCTGCTAGAGTGATATCTTTAACTTTGTAAGGTAATACTTCCACTTTGGTATTCATTTTATTTTTTTTTGGAATGCAAATATACGTATTTTAGGACCTAAAATTCTTTTATTTTGCACTAATAAATGCCTATTATTTTACACCGAAATATAGACTTCAACACACAGATTTCAATTTGGAAAATGAGTGAAACTATAGAAGATTTACTTAAATCAGGATTGGTGATACCAGAAAATATAAAAAGTAATAAACGAAAGAAAGAATGGATTTGTAGCCGCTTGTTACTGCAAAAGCTTAGCCCTAACGCTAGCATAAAATACAATCAATTCGGCGCACCAATATTATCAAACGGAAAAGCAGTTTCTATAAGTCATTCAAAAGATTATTGCGTAATTTTAATTAGTTTGCAAACTGCTGCTGTCGATATTGAATTCATTAGCACCAAAGCAAATAGACTTAAAGATCAATTTATTTCAAAGGAAGAGAAGAATCTAATTAAAAAAAGTGAAATCTACACTCTCGTTTGGTGCGCTAAAGAATGTTTGTTCAAAATTCATCAAAAGGGAAAACTAAACTTCAAAGAAGATTTAATCATAAATAAAATAGAACATAGCAGCATCAATACATCTATAAAAAAAACTACATATAAGCTTCATTACGAAAAATTTGAAGACTACTTTTTAGTGTATTATTTCGAATAACTACATTTGCCTTATGAATGTTTACCAGAATTTACAAGATAGTCGACGAGCTGGCAAAAAACTTTTTGCTATTCTTATTGACCCTGACAAGCAAAGCAAAGAAGAATTGAAACAAATTGTAGAAAAAGCGAAATCGGCAAAGGCAGATTTGTTTTTTGTTGGAGGAAGCTTACT
>Ga0160423_10001922_pt1 | contig 17389 bp, 12 predicted proteins | sample CRUFie14St8metaG_FD_108191 | JGI IMG/M metagenome (GOLD analysis project Ga0160423, IMG submission 108191) | Marine microbial communities from the Costa Rica Dome - CRUD Field 142mm St8 metaG | ecosystem: Environmental > Aquatic > Marine > Oceanic > Photic zone | place: Costa Rica: the Eastern... | reverse complement strand
TCGGTCCATGGGATCTTACCCCCGCAGGCCAACCCATCAGCATGGTGGACTTTGACAACCCGGATTACGAGCGATTCCCGCGATTTACAGAGGCTGAGCGTAACGCTCTTGTTACCACGCTAGATCCAGGTGATGCCATCTACATTCCCAACATGTGGTGGCATCAGGTCGAATCTTTGTCAGCCATTAATGGACTGGTAAATTTCTGGTGGCAGGAAACGCCCGGAGTTTACGGCTCACCGACCGAGGCCCTGAAGCATGCTTTTCTGAGCATCCGCTCTCTGCCACTTCATCAGCGCAACGCGCTAAAATCATTGTTTGATCACTATGTATTTGCCGAGGACACTCAACACCTCGAACATCTGCCAGAGGCGAGCTGGGGTCGGCTAAATACGGTCTCAGATTCACTAGCCCGTCAATTGCGGGCGGAACTGACAAATTCATTGAAACGGTAAGAGTGGAATGTCTGAACGGAAAGTGGAACGCGTAGTCATTGCCGGTGGTGGAACGGCTGGCTGGATGGCAGCCGCTGCCCTATCGCGTCTCGTTGGTCGAGAGCTCTCCGTTACCCTGGTGGAGTCTGAAGAGATTGGCACTGTCGGGGTTGGTGAGGCGACCATTCCCAGCATACTGACGATCAATCGATTGCTTCAAATACCCGAACCCGATTTCATCAAGCTGACCAGCGGCACCTTCAAATTGGGTATTCGCTTTGAGAACTGGCGAACAGAGGGCGAAGACTACTTCCATTCATTTGGTGATACCGGGAAAGGTTCATGGGCGGCAGGGTTTCATCACTTCTGGCTTCGCGCACAAGAACTGGGGCTTGCCGAGCAGTACGGCGAATACTGTCCCGAGCTGAAAGCTGCCGAGGCGGAGCGCTTTGCTATCACCAGTGAAAACAGGCTCAACTACGCCTATCACCTCGATGCGTCAAAATATGGCATGTACCTGCGCAAAATGGCGGAGACCTCTGGCGTTATTCGCGTTGAGGGAAAGATCAACCAAGTCGACACCTGCCCCCACGATGGTTTTATCGAGGCACTGGTGCTCGACAGTGGTCATCGCATTGAGGGCGATCTCTTTATCGACTGCACGGGATTCAGAGCGCTGCTGTCCGAGGGTACATTGAGAACGGGCTTCGATGATTGGAGCCACTGGTTACCTGCGAATCGCGCATGGGCAGTCCAAAGTGAACTGTCAGAGCACCCCAAGCCTTACACCAGAGCAATTGCCCATAAAGTGGGCTGGCAGTGGCGGATACCGTTGCAGCACCGTGCCGGTAATGGTCTGGTCTACTGTAATGACTTCATGGATGAAGAGACGGCCCGGGAGCTACTGCTCGAGAACGTGCCGGAGAAAACTCTCGTTGAGCCACGTCCGATACGCTTTACAACGGGCCAAAGAAAGCAGTATTGGAATAAAAACTGTATCGCCATTGGCTTGTCGAGTGGCTTCATCGAACCTTTGGAGTCGACCAGCATCCATTTTATTCAGAACGGCATTATGTGGCTGTTGCTCATGTTTCCCGATCTTTTTATCGAAGAGAGTACGGTGCGCGAGTACAACACGAAAATGCGATCTGAAGCCGAGCACATTAGAGATTTTATTGTTCTGCATTATGCGCTCAATGAACGACAAGGTGATCCCTTCTGGGATCACTGTCGAAACATGGAGTTGCCGGACTCGCTTAAACACCGGATGAAGCTGTTTGAGCGTTCAGCCCGTGTCTTCAAGCCGCAAGACGACGTCTTTGCAGAGAACTCCTGGGTGCAGGTCATGATGGGCCAAGGGCTCACACCGCAGGGATACCACAACATTGCACAAGCGATGTCCGCCGAGCAAATGACTGCATTCTTGAAAGGCATTCAACACGAAGTCGCTCAAACCGTTGCGAAACTGCCGCAGCATGGGGCGTTTGTAAATACGTTGATACAGCACGCGAAAGTCTGATCCGCTCTCCTTATTTCAACTTTTATCTTTGCATGGCGTCTGCGGTGATAGACAAGATGCTCTGTCGTACACCCATTGTTCGCTGCGCCCATCTGAGGCCTTAAGGAAAATCCCGGCGCGATGCTTTGGTGTAAATTGCCAAGCAAAAAAAAGCCGAGCAATTGCCCGGCTTCTCAGTCAGTCTGCGGTTTAGCGTGTCAGTAGGTAGTTCCACCAAACGCCGTCACCGGCTTCAACAGTTACCGACATTGTGCCGTCTTCGTTGAGGTAGGCGTTGTAGGTGATGCTAGCTGGCACATCCGCTGCAGATCCGATCTCAGCACCGTTAATCGCCTTTGGAAGGCCGATGTACGCACCAGCACCATTGAGCGTCAGAGTTTTTGCATCGCCATCATAGACGAAGGTCGCGTCAGCAGAACCATCGTGCGGTGCCGCTGGAGCGCCACAGCCTTCGGTCTCTACACCCTGCCACGGCTCAAGCCATGTCTCATCGCCTTGCACGTTTTCGAATGAGCCGCTGTCACCAAACACGTAAGCGTCATCGAAGTAACAGGCACGCAGCGTTGTTACCCCTGCATCGTTACTCCACCATGAGACATCAAACTCAGCAGGACCTACACCTAAGGACCCGTCAGAATCCGCCATGTACCAAGTACCAGCAATCGGTGACGGACCTGCAGGTTCCGCGATCTTGATGATCTTGTAGTTCCACCACACGCCAGCACCTGCTTCGACGGTGACGTACATAGAACCGTCTTCCTGTGGGTGCGCGTTGTAGGTAATGCTCGCTGGCACATCGGCAATGGAGCTGATTTCTGCACCATTAATCGCCTTAGGCAGCCCTACAAATGAACCCTCGCCAGAAATCTTCAGCGTACCCGCGTCTTGATCATGGGTCCACGAACCAGGCACGGAGCTGTCATGCGGTGCTACTGGCGCGCCACACTCCTCACCGCCGCCCGACTGCCAAGGCTCGAGCCAAGTCTCACCTTGGTACTCGATACGGAAGCTGCCATCTGGGTTGAAGATGTACTCGTCATCGTAGTAGCAATCTCGCAGTGCAATCACACCTTCATCACCGCTCCACCAGGAGACATCGAACTCAGCAGGACCGACACCCAAGGAACCTGCTTCGGGGGCCATCACCCAGGTACCCTGGAATGGCGATGGGGGTGGTGGCTCAGCCGTCTTGATGAACTTGTAGTTCCACCAAACGCCCGCACCTGCTTCAACGGTGACCAGCAGGGAGCCATCTTCTTGCTCGTAAGCATTGTAGACAATACTGCCAGGGGCATCACCCAGTGAGGATATTTCAGCACCGTTGATAGCCTTTGGTAAGCCCATGTAAGACCCTTGACCATTGATGGTAAGCGTTTGAGCGGCTTCATCGTATTCAAACGTCGCAGGGATAGAAGCATCGTAGGGTGCGACAGGCGCGCCGCATTCTTCACCACCGCCCGACTGCCAGGGCTCCAACCAGGTTTCGTCACCCAAGACATTGCGGAAAGATCCATCACGGCCGAAGACGTACTCGTCGTCGTAGTAACACGCACGCAACGCGATTACTCCGTCGTCACCGCTCCACCATGAAACATCAAATTCCGCAGGGCCTACGCCAAGTGAACCAGCCTCGGGTGCCAGCATCCAGGTCCCTAGGATGCCAGTATCTTCAACTTCCTCACCAGCCAGCCGCTCTAGTCGGATATTTGCCACTTTCAGCGACTTACCGCCCTGTTCACCGTTTGGTGACAGTACTAGGAACGCTTTGACAGCACCCAAGTTCAAACGTCCACCTGGAGGGTTGTTCTGTTCTGCATTAGTGGAAAGCAGGAGATCCGAAATCGGGATCTCGAAGCTCTTCCAAGTACCAGCAGCGTAGCCACTCAGGTCAAGCTCTATCGGGCCAGTACCCTGCGGATAATCATTCTCTACCTTGTAGATAATGCCATCGGCGACCGTCTCTGCAGATAAATTAATGTCGAACTTCAATTTACCGCCAGCAGAATCACTCAGATCAAGACCTTGGTCGTCCTTGATAAACCATGCGCCACCAACACCGTCACCGAAGTTCACTTGCACCGCGTTAGGACCGATGGCGTCATCACCTGTTGGAACAACTGACCAAGTCACTTGGTTTGATGTGTTGCCGTCACAGTAGTCTGAAGCAAATGCGTTCTCCGCCGATACCGCACAGATACCGGGCGACCACGCAGAGCCAGCCTCACCGTTTTCATCTAGTACTGTGATCACAAGATCGTCAGTTGCGCGTGCTGGAGCAGAAATGCCGCAATCGCCGTCTGGCGTACCACACACTAACCGGATATTGTCCAACTGCAGGTGGGCAGCAGCACTCGGCTCGATGACCACAAGATTCTGAACAGCACCCAAAGCAAGCGTTCGCTCACCACGGTTAGCAAGGATCTGATTGATCGATGCACTGTACGAGAACCACTCGTTCTTAGGCATGGCCGAGACATCAAGTGTCACACTGCCAAGCGCAGGATACCCACTATCCATTTTGATCGAGATTGTGCTGTTGGGTGCAGTCATTGAGCTGTCGATGTACATATCAAACTTCAGCTCGCCGCCACCACGGTGACCGTATACGTCAATGATTTTGCCATCGGCCGCGTTGATCACGACGTTACCGCCGCCATCACTCATAACATCGAGCACGTTACCTCGGCCTTCAACAGCCACTTCCGAAACACTGATATCAATTGCGCCTTCGTTGTTCCAGCCAACAGCCGCCTGTAAGTCGCGTGTCACGTCGCCTGTGAGGAAGGTCCACGCCAGAGGACCAACAGAATCAGTGTAGATGTCTGTCGTAACGACCTCAGGGCTCTGTGCATTGGGAGACTCGACCGAGCGGTCAGCAAGGCTGTTACAGCCGACGCCGTTCGATGTCGCGTAGGAGCACTCATAGACACGGATGTAGTCGACAACCATTTCGCCGGGAACAGCTGTTGGGTCGAGTTCAACGCCTGGACCAATACCACCCACTGCAAGGTTCACTATGAGGTGAAATTCTCGATCGAAGGGTGCAGAGGGGTCACTCGCCAACTGATAACCGTTCGTAGCGTCCTTGAAGTAATAGCTGTAGTAAACGTCTTTGTTTACGGTTCTGAGGTGCTCGCCGTCAACGAACCAACGCAGATAATCACCTGACCATTCAAGCGAGTAAGTATGCCAGTCGCTACCATCGTCGACATCGGCGCCTTCACTCGTAATTTGGTTGAGAGGCCACTCGAAACCGTAGTGAGCAGCCATGAATACGCCCTGATTATCAGTGCCCGCATTCACTACTTCCATAATATCGATCTCACCACCGGCAGCCCATGTGCCATAAGTCGTGTCCGTCGGCATCATCCACACAGCTGACCACATACCATCACCCGGGGCAGCTTTGGCACGAATGTCGACACGGCCGTATTTGAAATCAAACTTACTAAGCGAACGCATGCGCGCTGAGGTGTACGCACTGTTACCCGCATCTTCCTGACGAGCCTCAATCACAAGCGCAGTTGTATCGTCGACTTCCTGGATAGATGCATTTTCAGCTTGGTAATACTGCAGTTCATAGTTACCCCAACCTGGCAGCCCATTATCGCTACCGTCTCCCAGTTGGAACGTCCAGTTACCAGAATCCACCGCGCTGCCGTCGAATTCATCAGACCAAACCAGCCTCCACTCTTCTTCTTCCTCAAGGTAAAACGGCTCGACGTCAGGAGCAGTTGCACTACCCCCGCCACAGGCGTTTAGGAGAGCTGCCGCAAGGCCGATGCCAACGAGACGGCCATGACGATACAAGCGATCAAACATGAGTAACCCCAATTAATTGAATATTTATTTAGATTTAGCAGAGTGCTTTATCCCACATCAAAGAACAGCACTTAATACAAACACGACGATAGGGACTTACAGCAAGACAAGTGGGAAAGCGCTTAAATACGCCCTATCCCATGAGGTCTTGGACAGCAGATCGGTAGTTTCGACTGACTTTCAGACTAACGTCATCATCAAGGTGGAGAAGGCACTCGCCCTTAGGAATAGCATCGACCGAGCGAACCTTCTTAAGATGCACAATGGTGGATCGGTGAATTCTTACAAAATCTGACGTGAGCTTTTTTTCAAGCTCTTTCATAGTAGACCGGAGGATGTAGGTCTCATTGCCAGCATGAACGCACATATAGTCCCCGGCGGCATCGATCCAGTCGATCGTCTCGAGTTCAACTAGATGGGTGTGCGGTCCGTCTTTGATCGGTAACCGCTTGGGTCGCTCCTGGATATCACCAGCAAGCAGCTCACTTCCACCTTCAAGACCGGCAATGGCTGCTACTGCCGCCTCCTTTCCGCTCTGCAGCGCCACAGAAAGCAAACGGTCTCGCGCGCGCAGGACGGCCTCACGAACGCGCTCCGCCTCAAATGGTTTCAATAAATAATCAACCGCGTTGGCTTCAAAGGCTCGAACTGCATATTCATCATAAGCAGTGGCAAAAACCACTACGGGCATGACGTCACTTTGACAGCGCTTAACCACATCTAGCCCGTTGAGGCCCGGCATCTGGATATCTAAAAACATGAGGTCGACAGCCTGCTTTTGGAGCTCAGCCAACGCCTCTCGACCACTGCGGCAGCGTCCTACCAGCTGCACATTGGGGACTGACGCCAATAGTGTCTCCATATAGTCGAGTGCCAGTGGCTCGTCATCGACGATTAAGACTCGCAGCGCTTCTCTCATCTTTGCTCACCTCTAATAGGCAAGTGTAACGCAAGTTTTAAACCACCTAATCGCGAGGTCGATGCGTTGAAGCTGAAGCCATCACCGTATATGTTTTCTAGACGCTCTGCCGTACTGCGCAGTCCAAACCCCGGTGTCTCAAATAGATCCGAGAGTTCCGGTTGTTTTTCATTTTCTCCTGAGCCGCTGTCTTCAACACTTAATACTAATGCTTGGTCCGTTAATTTTGCCGTGATGAGAATATGCCCCCCCTCCTCGGCCCGGCCAATGGCGTGCTTGATCGCATTCTCCACCAGCGGTTGAAGGAGTAGGCTGGGGACCCGTATCGAAAGTGCACGAGGATCAATCTCTTGCTCAACGAGCAAGCGGTCAGAAAAGCGCACCTGCTCTATCCTCAGATACAGATCGAGCGCCTCGATTTCATCCCTGAGCGGGATTGTAATGTTTCTGTCGGATTCAAGAGAGAACCGAAGAAAAGTAGACAACTCATTAATCATGCTCTGCGCATCCTGGCTGCGCTGAGTGCTTACTAGCGATGCAATCGAATTAAGGGTGTTGAATAGAAAATGTGGGTTCAATTGATAGCGGAGCAATTTCAATTGTGCTTCTCGTGCTGCTGACTCAGCTGAGACCAGCTTGAAGGCTTCTTTTCGTCGACCCGCTTCGAGTACTAGCAGCGTCTCTTTCTCTCCCTGAAGTAGCTGTGCAAATTTTACGAGGTGGTATAGCAGAACCCACGCGAGAAAAACGAAAAGTGATGCGAAAAACCAGCCACCGAAATCGCCCCACAAGCCTGTCTCATCTGTCAGCAGCATCAGTAACTGCAAGCGGAAAGCGGTCCACAGGGCTGCGCCAACAATTGTGAGTAAACTCGCGATAAGCACCCTGTTCCCGGGGCTCCATGACCATGACTGCTTTATGGCTGTCCTCAACGGCGCGCACAGCAGAAAACCACCGACAGACTGTATGAGGTTATGTGCAATGTAAGCGAATTCCAACTGATCATAGGGGAGAGATAGACTTACCAGCGTGACCACCGAGAGGCCAATCCATCCACCCGCATTCAGAAGCCAGAATAAACGATCCGAGTCTGCCACCGTTCGTGAGAAGAACTGGGTGAAAGAACCGGTTTCATTCTGCACTTTACTCACGGTATGGCTAACTGAGGGCGTATGGCGCTGTGCCTAAACCTTTAATCCACCCGTATCGATATCGACGAACCGACCACCTGTGGATACGAGCTCTTCGAGCAACGGTGATACACGAATTGACTCATCACTAGCGGCAAGAGTTTTCATGACAGCAAGCACTTTCTGGGCGCCCAATATATCGGCGTAATACATGACGCCTCCCTTGTCCAAAGGCCAGCCATATCCATTGATCCAGACGACATCAATGTCGCTGGGCCGCTGCGCTTTGTTTTCTTCCAGAATAGCGAGCGCCTCATTGATCATGGGTATCACACAGCGATCAATTATTGCTTCGGATGACAGGGTTGCATCGGCTGCGCCTGTGATCTCACGAATGATCCCTGCGGTGACTTCAGAGGGCACATTTTTTCGATTCTCGTCATAATCATAATAGCCAGCGCCGGTCTTCTGACCACGTCGATCAAGCTCACAGAGCGCATCGCGAATGGGGTTAGCTGTGGTCGCGCCTTTCTTCCAGCCAATGTCCAAACCGGCTAGATCGGACATCTGGAAAGGTCCCATTTTAAATCCAAACTCGTTGAAAGCAGCGTCAATATCCCATGGCATGATGCCCTGGTAGATCAGCGCGTTTGCCTGATATTGACGGGCAAACAAGATCCGATTGCCAACGAAACCTGGGCACACCCCTACCAAGGCAGCCACTTTCCCAATGTGACGGGCGAGGTCCACCGAGGTCGCAACGACATCATCTGCGGTCCTCTCAGCTCGAACAATCTCGAGTAGTCGCATTACGTTTGCTGGAGAAAAGAAGTGAAGGCCAATCACGTCCTCGGGTCTCGTCGTGACCGAAGCAATTTCATCGATATTCAGGGCTGACGTATTGGTGGCAAGTATGGCTCCGGGTCTAGCAATCTTATCGAGTTGACTGAAGACAGACTTTTTAATGTCCATATCTTCAAATACCGCCTCAATAATCAGATCGCAATCAGCCAAAGCGGACAGGTCCAGCGAGGGGGAATAGCAGTTCATGCATATATCGACCTCTTCTTGAGGGAAGCGTCCGCGATCAGCACTGCGCTGATAATTCTTGCGTATCGTTGTCAGCCCGCGGTCAAGAGCTTCCTGCTTCGTCTCAACGATGGTCACAGGAAGGCCGGCCGATGCGAAGTTCATGGAAATCCCGCCGCCCATCGTGCCAGCACCAATAATGCCGACTCGCTCGACTTTGCGACGAGGAAGGTCATCCCCTATTCCCTGAATATTCCATGCTTCCTGAGCGGCCTGCTGTAAGTAAGCGGCGACGCGAGCGTCTGAATCCGTCATTGATATAACCTCTTATTGTTGGCTTGTATTGGTGGTTCGGCCCTTCACTAGGCCCTTTAACATGAACTCAAACGATCGCAAAACTCCTAACGCTTGTTACCGCATCATACCGCCACTACTTTCCAATGCCACCGGGTTTCTGATGCCACCGGGGTGAAAGTCCCTATGTCTGGCTTCTTCTCAACTGGGCCGGTGATCTCTAACGTGAACGCGAGCATTGCAACCTGGGCTTGCTACCAAAACGGGACACCTGTTCACATCGACAAAGTACGATTCGCAGTAGAGTAACCCGAGGGAGAAGTCGATTGATCGGTGCGCTCTTATGCTAGTCCACCCATCAAAACGTATTTGATCTCAAGGTAGTCCTCAATCCCGTACTTGGAGCCCTCGCGACCGGAACCAGATTCTTTTACCCCACCAAAGGGCGCCATTTCGTTTGAAATGATGCCTTCGTTGACGCCTACAATACCGTAGTCAAGCGCTTCGCTGACTCGCCATACGCGACCAATATCACGAGTATAAAAATAACTCGCCAATCCGAACTCCGTGTCATTGGCGAGAGTAATCGCCTCGTCCTCCGTATGGAAAACAGTAACGGGCGCGACAGGGCCAAAAATCTCATTCCGAAAGACGGCCATGTCAGGCGTCACATGGGTAAGAATTGTAGGCTGATAGAAATTGCCACCCAATTCACTGGGCGCCCCACCTAACGCGACCCTAGCGCCGGCCTCTACCGTCGCCTTAACCAGCGCATCGACGTCGCGCACCGCTCCATTATTAACCAATGGTCCCAAATCGACACCATCAGTCAAACCATTGCCGAGACTCAGCATCGACGTTGCAGAGACCAGTTTTTCAACAAACGCGTCTGCAACAGACGCCTGTACCAAAATCCGGTTGGAACATACACAGGTCTGACCACTGTTCCGGTATTTAGAAATAAGAGCGCCCTGAACCGCCGAATCGAGATCCGCATCATCAAAGACAATGAACGGCGCGTTTCCTCCTAACTCCATCGATGTTTTCTTCAAAGTTGGGACGCACTGAGTCTCAAGTAATTTCCCAACTTCGGTTGACCCAGTGAACGAGAGTTTTCGAACAATAGGATTTGAAGTCAGCTCACCGCCAATGTCGCCGGAGCTGCCTGCAACAACGTTCAATACACCGTCGGGAATACCCGCTCGCTTCGCAAGTTCAGCCAGGGCTAAAGCGGATAAGGGCGTTTCGCTCGCTGGCTTAATGACGATCGAACATCCCGCCGCCAGCGCAGGCGCTGCCTTGCGGGTAATCATTGCATTTGGGAAATTCCAGGGTGTAATTGCGGCGCAGACACCCACGGGCTGCTTGATGCACACAATACGCTTATCTGAGCTGGGACCAGGTATCACGTCACCATCGATGCGCTTCGCCTGCTCGGCAAACCACTCGATATAAGAGGCGCCATAAGCCACCTCACCGCGACTCTCAGCAATGACCTTACCCTGCTCAAGGGTCATGATCCTCGCGAGGTCTTCCTGATGCGCCATGATGATGTTGAACCAGTCTCGGAGAATATTCGAGCGTGCCTTGGCAGGCAAATTACGCCAGCTCTCCATGGCCTTTTCCGCGGCCTCGATAGCATACGCAGTTTCAGCAGCTCCGACTTTAGCGACACTGGCGAGGACCTCACCCGTCGCGGGATTCGTTACGTCGATAGTTTTGCCATCATGGGCATCGACCCAACGACCGTTGATGAAGGCCTGTGTCTGTAAAAGACCCTGATCCGAAAGTTGTTCCTTCAATGAAATCCCCCCAAAAGCGGACAAATTCCGCCTCTTTCTTATTAACCGATCAATCGCTTCAGTGTCTCAGAATCAAGATCCAAAGCCTCCAACACTTCAGCGGTATGCGTACCAGGTGTCGGTACTGTGCCTGCAGCGCCTGGCGTTGCGCTGAGCTTCGGTGCGGGGCTTGATTGGGCAATCCCGTCTCGAGTAAAAAAGGTCTCTCGAGCGATGTTATGTGGATGTTCGAGGGCTTCTGAAAAATTAAGAACTGGTGCGAAACAAACATCGGTTCCTTCAAATTGTTCACACCACTCGTGACGAGTCTTAGCGGCAAAAATACGACGGAACTTTTCCTTGCCTGCCTGCCATTGCTCTTTATCCCACTGGTTGGCAAACATCGGATCACCATTGAGATCTAAGCCATCAATAAGCAATGCATAAAATTGGGGTTCCAGCGCACACACGGTGATGTATTCACCATCCGAGCAGAGGTAGGTATCGTGCCAAGGCGAACCAAAGTCAGCCCATCCAGAACCCGGAACATCCGTCATTTGCCCGGAGTTGTACATCCCCCACAAAAGGGTCGAAATATAAGCGGAACCATCGGTAATAGCTGCGTCCACCACCTGACCTTCGCCGGTTTTTTGCGCGTGAATAATGGCGCTCAAGACACCAAATAAGAGCATCATGGTGCCACCACCCAGATCACCGATAAGGGTCAGTGGCGCTGTCGGTTTGTGTTCGTGACTACCCCCCGCCCACAGTGCACCGGAGAGGGCAATGTAATTTGGGTCGTGTCCTGCCGCATGCGATAGTGGGCCTGTCTGTCCCCACCCCGTCATGCGGCCGAAGACCAACTTGGGATTTCGTGCACAACACACCTCGGGACCGAGCCCGAGCCGCTCCATAACACCAGGACGAAAACCCTCAATCAGCACGTCTGCGGTATCGATTAATTTAAGAACGGCATCGACGGCATCCGCATCCTTTAAATTCAATGCAACCGACCTTTTACCCCGGTTGAAAATGGTATATTTCGCAAAAGCTGTTGCCGACTCTGGGTCGGCTACTGGACGGTCTATGACCGTTACTTCTGCACCCATATCCGCCAACATCATTCCCGCACAGGGACCTGGCCCAATCCCTGCTATTTCCACAACTTTGATACCGTTTAACGCACCCTTGGCCATTACTTACCCCTTATTTGCGAAGGTAACGATGCTCGCACCAAGAGTGGCTTGATGCAATCCGTAAACAGCGTATGCGGATAGCTTGATCACTAGACCGAATCTCATAAAGTCGGGCTTAATTGAAACTCAAATGAAGCACATCAGTTGGGAACAGAAACGCCATTGGCTCTAAGCCCTAGCGATGACCAACGTTGTGTACTGATGGTGACGAGGCAGTTTCGTGTTGTGGCATGCGGATTTAGCTACTCGGCGACAAATAAAGCGCCTCACGAGAATAAAAAATCGTCATTAGCTTAATCGTTAATCTCGCTGAGACATATCCCAAGCATGCGACGCAGGCGCTCACTGACACTATCGTCGCCTGCGTTCAGTCTGCTTCGGTAAATGAGCGATGACGAATCGCGAAAATGGGCAAGCAACCGAGATAAAGCAGACTCATCACCGTGAGCGTCTCCCACGGGTAAATTAGCAGACTTGCCATGTGCATAATCATCATAGGGACGACGATAAACATGTACGCGGAGGGGATCTTGAAAGATTTGAGTGAAACCGTCGGTACCTGCGACACGGCGAGGAAACCACAAAAAATGAGATAGGCGGATATCAAGCCCGGTGACTGCGTTACGAAATTGAAATCAAGCAGGTAGAGATAAACGGGCATGAGAGTCAGCAAGGCGAGTGTTGGTGCAGGAACCCCCTCAAACATTTTGGCTGGATCGTTGCCCTCGTTGGCATTGAACCGTGCCAATCGGTAAGCACAACAGGCAGCGACGACCATAATCGCGACCCAAGTAAAATCAACTCGGGTCGAGTCACTGAACAGAGCCAAATGCAGTATCAGACCCGGTGCGATGCCAAAATTGAAAAAGTCTGCCAACGTGTCCAACTCCTTCCCAATGCGCGAAGTGGAATTGAGGGCGCGCGCAAGACGGCCATCAAGACCATCGAGAATCATGGCGACCACGAGAGCAATCACCGCCATATCGATTCGACCATCCAGTGCGAAGCGCACCGAAGTCAGACCCACGCAAACCGCTCCCAATGTCATAAAGTTGGGTAACAGCGCCAAGGGCCGAACACGGCCCTTGGCTTGCGTCAGATCACGGTCAAGTGGTTCGGTCACTTAGCAACTCCGAGGCGAGCCTGAGGTTCGTCTAACTGCGCCAAAATGGTTTCACCCGCCACAGTTTTCTGTCCCAGGCACACAGCTGGGCCAACGCCTTTAGGTAAATAAATATCCAGTCGGCTACCAAATCGAATCAGTCCAAAGCGATCACCTGCACTTAATCGGGAACCTTCCTCGACAAAACAGACGATTCGTCGAGCAACCAGACCCGCAATTTGTGTAATACCAATCTTAAGGCCGTCATCTCTGGAAATCGTGATCGAATTACGCTCGTTATGCTCCGATGCCTTATCTAGAGAAGCGTTTAAAAATTTGCCGTGGTTATAAGTCACGTTGGTCACCGTACCGTCGATACTTGCCCGGTTTACGTGACAATTGAATACATTCATAAATACTGAAACGCGGATCAGTGATCCGTCTTCTAAGCCCATCTCAGCGGGTGGTGTAACTTCTTGTATGAGTGATACCACTCCATCAGCGGGCGAGATAATGAAATTCTCGCCTTGGGGCACTACCCGCTCAGGATCTCGGAAAAAGTAATAACACCAGATCGTTATACCCAGCCCCACCCAAAACAGGGGGTCCCAGACCTGACCCAGAACGAAAGAAATCACGGCAAAAATCGCGACAAATTTCCGTCCTTCGGGGTGCATCGGCAGAATGACTGCGTCCATCATGTTCATTGCTTCGTTTACCTTTCTGTTCTCTGCTATTTCAACGCGTCGTGCGCAATTCAGGGCTTTGTCAATTGATAAGAAGGCTTGCTTGTCACTTCTTGTTTAACAACTGGCGTATGGCTGACCGACTTATTTGTAATTCCACGCCCTATATCCGCTTCATTGGCATATTAAACTTAGTGCCCAGACTCGCCGGTGCGAAAGTATAAGATGAATCAACACGGTGTCGAGTTTAACCGAATGGAAACGCGGCGAAACGTTAGGATCTCGCCTTCCAATATCCTAATTGATTCGTTTCTGCTCCGCGCCGCAAGCCTCGGCATCCTTTATTGACACTATTTATGCCATAACCTATGGTCGAGACTCGCTCGAGTAAACCGTAAACCTCACTATGACTGACTCAGCTTACACGCTCGCTCTCGATATCGACGATTTCCGGCAGTCTCGTGTGGAAACGCAGCTCCAACTAACCAATGACTTAGCCAAAGATGAGATCCGCGTTCGAATCGATAAACTTGCGATGACGGCGAATTCCATCAGCTACGGCTTTGCGGGCAAGTCAGGATTGATCCGTTATCTCGATATTTATCCCGCCAGCGACGGCTACGCGAACCTGCCCTGCTGGGGATACGGAGATATCGTTCAGTCGAGCCATCCTGATATCACTGCCGGTGACCGAATCTATGGATTCCTCCCCATTGCCTCCCATGTAACGATGATCCCCGGCGAAGTCAGTCACGGTGGATTTACTGATACCCGTGCATGTCGGGCAGTTGTGCCGCCGTTCTATAACGAATATGCCTTCACCAAAACTGAGCCAGGCTATAGCGCCCAGTTTGAAGAGGCTACCGTGCTCTTCAGGCCCTTATTTGGTACCTCATTCCTGATGCAAAGCTACTGCGAGGATCATAACTTTTACGGCGCAAAGCGCATTATTGTTACCTCTGCGTCGGCAAAAACAGCCATGGGCTTTGGGTATCTAATGCGTAAGAACTTCCCGGGAACAATCGAGACAATTGGTCTTACGTCATCGAAGAACAAGGCGTTTGTGGAGGGCCTGGACTGCTACGACACGGTTCTCACCTACGATGAAGTACCCCTCATATCCGTGGGAACCGAGACCCTCATTTTTGATGTCGCTGGTAACGCCGACGTGGTCGCCGCACTGCACACACGACTGGGCGAGACGATCCCCTACTCGGGCGCCGTAGGTAAAACGCACTGGAACGCGGGCGCCTTTGGAGCAAACCGCGATCTACCCGGCGCGAAACCGGTATTCTGGTCAGCACCCGATCAAATAGCTGTTTTGCGCGAACGCATCGGTTCGGGCGCAATGATGCGCCAGATGGGGGCTGCCATGATCGACTTCATGATAGCCGCAAGTGGTTGGATTCGTATGTCGGAGTCGCACGGACCCAAAGCCATGACAGAAAAAATCCGTGACATGCTTGACGGTAATGTAGGCGCCGAGGAAGGCATCATCCTGCGACCCTAACAGCCTGACACCCCAGGAGGTAGTCACCTGATTTTTCGCATCCTCAAATACGCACTCGGTGGCTCTTTGCTTCTTGTTGCGGGTCTTTTCTGGCTTGCCTACTTGTCATCGCGCCCACCGCTAACGATCGACCCTGCCACCTTGGCGGGTGACGGCTCAGGGATCAATTACTGCGACTTCCCGTTGCTAGATGGCGGTGGTTTGACTGCGAGCGACATTCCCAAAGGCAATACCCCAGGCTGTGGCTACTCACAGTTCCCGCTACCCGTTCTCAGGGACTGCACGGAACCACTGTCAGAGGGTGCGGATGATCTCCGTGGACTGTGGCGAGCAATAGAGGGCGCGAGAACAGGGCATATCGAGCGCGTCGAGCAGTGTGGCGAGCGTGTCGTCGTCACTGCCGCTGGACTCATTCATGACTATGGGCCAAACAGCACCGGTGGGCTAAATACTAATGACACAGAGGGCTGGGCACTGTTTACGGCCGGCGGTAAAGACTTTTGCATGCGGACCTCTGCGTCGATGATTTGGGAGGAGAAGATTCTGAATTTTTATGTGTTTGGTTGGGGACCTAGAGTTGTACGGCGCTACCGCGATGGTGAGTTCCTCATTTGGGAATACGCGGACGGCAGCATCAATAAAATGGAACGCTTGTGCCATTTACCCGAGACACACATTGCCCCCAAGCCACGCGGCCCGCGGTACAAGCTCTTTTAGGCTGATCTGTCTCACCCAGCAAGCGCCTGACGCACCAGCGGCAATTGATCGTTACCAAAATAAAGCTGTGCATCGTTGACGATCATGGTTGGCGAGCCATACGCGCCCTTTGCTATGGCCTCTTCTGTGTTGGCTCGCAAGCGGGCCTTGATCGCAGGCTCAACCGCCCTACTCAATAGCGCTTCACTATCAAGACCAAGGCTCTGAGCCACATCAGCCATAACAAGCGGGTCATCAATATTCCGACCATCAGCAAAGTAGGCGTCAAATGCAGTTTGCGTGAAAGCTTGCAACACTTCCTGGTCGTCCTCAAGCGCACAGCACATACGCATCGGTAGTACAGATTTCACTGGGTGGTGCTCCGTCGGGAAGTCCAGCGGCAAGTCAGCGAGACGAGCCCACTCGTGTAGCCAGGTGAAGTTATGGATGACCTTAGGGTCGCTTGGGTTGGAACGCGCCGCGTACACACTTTGGTTGACGGCATTGAACACACCTCCCACCAAAAAGGGGCGCCACGATACGGTGGCCTGCGTGTCAAAAATGACCCCTTGTACATTATTGAACGCAAGGTAGGTCCAAGGTGAGGAAAGGTCATAGAAGAATGTGAGCTGCGCCACGTGAAAACCCTCAGAAAAATTTATTAACCGACTCGATACACATCATGCTCGCCACTACATCGAATCAATGCAAGCCCTGACGCATCTTTATCGGCTCATCAAACGTGCTACATTCTGACGGCTGACAGACCATCAGCAATAACAAAAAAATGGGGTATTCATGTTAAAAGTCCACGGCGTTCACGGCTCTCCGTTTGTAAGAAAGGTATTGATTACCCTTGAGTTCAAAGGCCTTGGCTATGAAATGGTCACGCAAATGCCTTTTTCCGGTGATGAGGACTACAAAAAGCTCAATCCGCTGGGAAAAATCCCAACACTGGTAGACGGCAATCTAACACTTGGCGATTCCAAAGTGATCTGCCGCTACCTCGAGTCCGCCTACCCGGAAGTCCCTTTTTACCCTGCCGATCAGGCAGAGAAGGCTATGGCCGATTGGTACGATGATTTTGCATCCGGACCTGTCGCCGAACTTGCTGCGGGAATCTTTTTTCAGCGTTTTATGCGCCCTCGCGCCTTCCAGCAAGAACCCGACGAGGTACTGATTGCCAACATCATTGATAAGAAACTGCCCCCCCTTCTGAGGTACATCGAAGGACAGTTACCAAGTGAGGCTTACCTATTTGGTGTTTTTTC
>Ga0160423_10001921_pt1 | contig 17389 bp, 18 predicted proteins | sample CRUFie14St8metaG_FD_108191 | JGI IMG/M metagenome (GOLD analysis project Ga0160423, IMG submission 108191) | Marine microbial communities from the Costa Rica Dome - CRUD Field 142mm St8 metaG | ecosystem: Environmental > Aquatic > Marine > Oceanic > Photic zone | place: Costa Rica: the Eastern... | reverse complement strand
TGATGTATTCCTCACTGATCAATTTTTCGATATCAACATCAAAAAAATCAGGATCACCCAAGTATTCAGCTCGATCAGCGAATACTCTCTTTTCCATTTCAGCTACTAGGTGTATGTATTGCGCTGAATTATGTTCAAGACCTGAAAAAAAGTGATCGAGATAATCTTTCATCTTTAGTAGCTGAATAATTGCAAAACCTCCTGAGCTAGGCGGAGGAGCAGATATGACCTCGTAATTTCGCCAATTGGATCTTAAAGGTTCTCTCCAGACAGCCTCATATGAATTTAAATCTTCCATTGTTATCAGGCCATCACTTTTTTTCATTTGTTCAACAATCAGTTTTGCTGTCTCGCCAGAGTAAAAATCATCTGCACCAAACTTTGCAATTCGCCTTAATGTATTAGCTAATTCCGGTTGTTTAAAATTTTCAGATGTATTAATGCTTAAGAAATATTTGCTGAAATTAGTTTTATCTTTGAACCAATCTTTCATGCTTTGGATATCATCAACCAGTATTTTCGCTGGCAAGAATCCTTCTTCTGCAAGTTTAATGGCTGGATTAACCAATTCCTCCCATGGAAGTTTTCCAAATCTTTGGTGTGCTTTCCAAAAACCAGCAACGGTTCCAGGAACGCCTACTGCCTGAGCTCCAATCAATGTAGAAAATTCAATAATGTCTCCATTCTCATCCAAATACATGTCTCGATGGGCTGCCTTCGGGGCTTTTTCGCGATAATCTAGAAATGCCACTTCATCATTCATCTTGATGGTCATGAATCCACCGCCACCTATGTTTCCAGCATCAATATATGTGACGGCAAGCGCGAATCCTGTTGCTATCGCAGCATCAACTGCATTACCACCTTTATTAAGGATTTCTTGGCTTACATCTGATCCAAAATTATCGGGAGTTGCGATGGCTGCATAACCATAATCGGTTTTTCCGTTTCTGCTGTGAGAGACATCACTCGCTGTTTGACTGGATTGTTCGCAACCCAGAAAAAACAGGGAAAACAGACTCAAAAGTATCAGGTGATAGAGTTTCAAAGAGAAATCCATGCTGTCTTGAGATCAGTATATTTTTCTAATGCATGCAATGATCGATCGTGACCACTACCGGATTGTTTTACTCCGCCGAGTGGAACTGTGATATCGGCACCACCATAACAATTGACATGCACAACACATACAGCATTATTGACATCACTCTCGTTGGCATTAGCTATGGTGGTAAAAACATTTCCATCAATCGGGCTAACTACATCGAGAGTTTCACCTGTCTCTGATGGCATACTATTTTTACCAACGAATAAATTCTGAGATTTTATTTCTTTTTTTCTAAGTTTATCTATGTTTTCTTGTTTGAGCATAATTTATCCATTTAATGACAAGCTTTACCGTACTTTTTTAGTCTATAGTAGTTATAAGGCAAAGGTGTAATAAAACCAGCTAGCAACATAGGTAATATGACCTCAGGTGTCAGCATGGCACCTCCTGTCATAATAACATCAACGATATTCATAGCTGCTTCCATTGAAATCATCGAGATGAGTGACATGCCAATGGCAACTCTAAATGCCTCTTTAAGTATCATTTGTCTCGAAAGTATGTATGTTTCCAGTGTGATAGAGGTGATCAAACCATTCATGACGGCCAAAGAGAGAATAATCCATTTGTGATCAACTGGATTTAGATACTCTGTTACTTGAAAAAAATAGATTGTTCCAAAGTCCCCAATTGAGCATCCCAATAAACACCATAGTGTATTGTAGGATGCAGTTCTCCATGTATGTTTGCATCTCCAAGAAATGTTTTGATCAGTACTTATTTTATTCAGTGTGTTCATATTTTATTTATTGGTTTTCGTACAAAAGATGCATTTTAGCAAATTCAGGATCACAATCTTCATATTCAGTTAATTTATAATCAGGAACGATTCTTTTTATATGTGTTTTTGAGAATGGTTTCTTAAGATATACTGGATCACTCACCGTGTAGACGATCTCTAAAATATGCCCGTCCTCCTTTAGTGAATATACTTCAGTTACGTGTTTTAGTGAGCTTGAGTCTAGGCCTTGTCCGATTCCCCATTTTGTTGGAATAAAATTATCAGTCTCAATAATAAGTTTCCCATCTATAATCTCACCAATGGAGTGGCCGTAGACATCAGGACTGTCTCTGTCAGGAAGATTTTTCTTATTCATATGAACAGTTCTTGTAGTTCCTGGGAATTCATGTCTTATTTTATAGTTATGTCCGTCTTTTGTGATTTCGATTGCATAGGGCGTTCCTATCATCGAAGGCAGTCCGACAGGCTCGCAATAAAAAGAGGGCTCTTCTGTAGGGTCATAACTTGCAATAATGTCTGCGCCTAATTTTGTTGGATTAAATGGAGGAAGCCCTGTTCCGAGAAGAATTGTGTTTCTCGAGATTTCTTCATCCCACTTTCCTGTGAAGTCCAATGAGCCTGGTTTTTCTTTTCCCTTCGCTTTCGCAGAATCCGAATATGCAAATACATCTGCAAAACTGTAAGTATTTTTTTTATTAATAATCATGCTTTTAAAGAATAAATAATTCTTTTTTGGATTTTTTTCTGGATTTGCAACAATTTCAATTTTGTCGCCTATTTTAATTGAATCTCGTTCTAAACCCATTTGCTTAAGATTTGGTATGGATCCCAGCTCAACGGTCCAAGTTATTGGTTCGCCAGTTTCCAGAGATTGAAGTTTAAGAAAAGCATGCGGGTTTCTGTATCGCCACTCAACTATATCTCCTTTTATTATAATAATTGAAGTAAGATCAAAGTTCGATCTTGAGTGATGAGCGAAAGTGTGTTGTTTAAAAAAAAGGGCAATCAGCAGAAAAAAAAATCTATACTTTTTATTAAATGCCATCTTAATATTAATACAGATTAGTCAATCTGCCTTCGATGAGATCGCTCAAAGTACATATCCAGCTTATCTTCATTATACATTTGTCTATAAAATGAATCTGGATCGCACTCATAAGGATATATTTCAGTACCAGAGTTTCTAACCCATTTTCTTCTTCTAATGGGAGGTTGGTTGTAGTTATCGGGATCATGTAACGTAATCACAGCATGAAGTGTATTTCCGTCCTGACTGATTGAATATCGCTCATGCATTCTAGCGCCTTCTGAAATGGGTTCTCCACGGAAATCTCTCACATTACCCTCAAGTAGTTGCGTCTCAATTACAAGTTCATCTCCCTCCCAATAACCATTAGAAAACCCCATGGCTGATGGCGGATAATAATCAGGTGGTTGTTTATCGTTCAAAAAGATTCGTCTAACTTCACTGTCTACTTCATATAAGAAAGTTAACCGTTCTTCACTTTTTAAGATTTCAAAGGGATAGGCGCCCCAAGCAACAATTGCGACAATTCCTGGAGATACACATCTGACATTAGGTTGATCGTAATGATCGATATACTCATTATGCCAATTCTGAGCTTTTTCTGTGAGATCCATGGAGTATTTCCTGAAGTCCACCCCGGGAGCTGGTGTCCAGATGCCAGACAGGTTTTGCGGACTGGGTGGCAATTTTTCATATTTTTCTTGTTTTCGGGTAGCGACCCAATAACCCCCATATTCAGGATTTTCTGTTGTACCTTCTATGGTGAATGTTCCACTCATCACATTTTCTGATATTTTTCCATTTAGTCTTCTAAAGAAGACGAATCCAGCGAGATCCCTACTATCAATCAGTATTTCAATCTCTTGTCCATTAATATCTATTTCAACGGGCCCACCTTCAACATGACCCAACCATCCTTTTTCATCATCTCTCAAGATCAGTTCACCAATTATTGCTGCTTCGTTATCAGAGGGTGCACCAATTGTTATTGAATTATCAATTTCTTGCTGTGATCCGTTTAGCTCCAGCATCCAAGCACCTTCAAAAGTTTGACTCATCAAAGGAAAAGATGGTGTCATCATGAAAAAAAGTACTCCTAAAGCAATTTGTAATATATTTTTATTTTTTATATTCATATTTGGTTGATTGAATGGTTTTGTCTAGTCTGGATATTTCTGCCCTAAGCTGACTCCATTTGGCAGTTTTATTGAGATAACAGACAATAATTTCCTACCATCTCTCCCTGGATGACCAAAAATACTTATTTCGTCACCTACCTTGATGGTCTCTTTTGTCCAACCTTTTCTGACTAGGAGGGAGGGGCTGCTTGTCCTCACATCCCAGCTCTCTTTTTTCCCCTCTTGATTTATGAATTCGACATAATATCGAACATGAGGATTACGAAACCAGATTTCTGTGACAGTGCCTTTTATTGCGACTTTTTTTCCAGCGGTAAATTCAACTGCAAAGGAATGGTGAGCCTGACTAATAGAACTAAAATATAAAAATATTAAAAAGACAGAAAGTTGATTTCGGTTATGCAGCATAATATTTTTTTTAGTATTAATAGTTACAAATATCTCTTACTATTCTAAATTGTTTGTATTAACAAATATATATGGATTAATTTTTGTAATTAAACACACGAATTTATAAATATCTCCCCCAGCGGAGTCTAATAAGCACAAATGGATCGTTTTAAACAACATTGCAGGATATTTTGGTTTTCTTTTTCTATTTTTTTCTCGAGCATCGTTATCTCAGATGAACTGAATGATAATCATCGCTTTATTGATGAAGAAATCAAGAGTATGGCAAATGACTTTATTTCATTCAGGCCCATGCGTGGATTTTCATTCCAAGATATTACCCTAGAAGAGGCATATCTGTGGCAAGACAGAATTGCAGAGCATTTGAGTGAAAAAATGGGCGAAGTTGTTGGTTACAAAACTGGTGGGCACAACGTTGGGCCAAGCTTTCCTACATTTCCTGCTGATGGGATACGAGGACTAATTCTTGAGGGTATGATATTAAAAAATAACTCTAGTGTGAGAATCGACTCTACAGTTAAAGGTTTTTTGGAAGCTGATTTTGCTTTTAGGGTAAGAGACAAATCAATAAATTCAGCTCAAAGTGACTATGAAATTTTAAAAGGATTAGATGCAATTATTCCTTTCGCAGAGATACCCGATCCTTATTATGAGCCTGGGACCAGATCAATCTTTGGAACGGTTGTATCCAATATGGGGAGTCGTTTTTCATTTGCTGGTGATCCAGTTCTGCTAGACGATAATATTGATTGGTTAGAAAAGCTCAATAATTTTAGTTTCGCTGTTCACAATGAAAATAATGAGCTGATACAAGAGGGAGAAATTAATGGTTGGTACGAACCGATAAAAGTCGTTAGGTGGCTCCGTGATCATTTGGTCTCATCTGATAAAGAACTCAGAGCAGGCGATTTTCTCTCTCTCGGAAATATTGGGATAATTAGGCAAATTCATCCCAATTCACCCAGAGGACCAGCGTACAAAAGTGATGCTTTTGTACTCAGTTATTATGGCCTGTCTGATGAACCAGTATCCGTAACAATTAATCTTGATAGGAGCAATTAATGATAAAACGCAATCATTTTTTGGTATTTTCTCTAGCAATTATGATCCTAATATTACCAGTGAGCTTATTTTCTCATCACGGTTGGTCTTATTACAGAGATAATATCGAGGAGAATATGAAAATTATCGATCTTAGATTAAGAAATCCACATGATCAGCTCCTAGCTGAGGATAAATCAGGTAAAGAATGGAATCTATTGCTTGCTCCGCCATCAAGAAACCGTAGATATGGATTTGATGGAAGTGTTATTGAGGTGGGTGATGAGTTAAGGATAGTTGGAGAAAAACATATCTCTAAATTTGAAATTAAAGTTCACTGCCTTTTCAAGGGTGATGAGAAAATCTATACATACCGGTATCCCGGTGGTCGGACAAGTTATGAATTTATGAGAATTAAACCGAATTGCTAATTTTTTTGCAAAAATTCATGTTCTTATTTTGAATAATTAAATAACCGTGTATCATTATTATTTCAAAATTTTGGCGCTTTAATCAGGAGTGTTTTATGAAATTCAGAAGCAAGCAAATTCATGCCGGTGTAGTCCCAGATAAGTCAACAGGGGCGATATTAACACCAATATATCAGTCAACAACTTTTGTCCAAGACTCAGTTGATAGCTACCTTGAAAAGGGTTACTCATATTCCAGATCAGGTAATCCGACAGTAAAAGCATTAGAAAATAAATTAGCTGAACTTGAAGGTGGAGCTGACGCAACGTGCTATGGAACAGGTATGTCAGCAGTTCACTGCACCATGCTTGCTTTTCTCAGTGCTGGCGATCATGCAATTATATCTGATGTAGCATATGGTGGAACTTACAGGCTTTGCACAAAAGTACTGAGTAGATTGGGTATCGAATTTTCCTTTGCTGACACATCCAATCCTGATGATGTGAAAACGCATGTAAAAGACAACACAAAATTATTCCTTACTGAGACTCCAGCCAATCCAACAATGAAAATTTCTGACATTTCTGCAATTTCAGAAATAGCAAAGTCAGCAGGTGCTGTTCACGTCGTTGACAATACACTCATCACACCATGTTTTCAGAGGGCAATTGAGTTAGGTGCTGATTTATCACTTCACAGCACTACAAAATATTTTGATGGGCATAATGCTACGGTGGGTGGTGTCGTTGTTGCTAAAACAAGAGAGCTTGACGAGAAGCTAAGATTTATTCAAAACAGTACAGGCTCAATAATGTCTCCAATGGTAGCCTGGTTGACACTTCAGGGTTGTAAAACATTATCTGTTAGAATGGAAGCGCAATCTGCTAATGCGATGGCAATTGCTCGCTTCTTAGAAAGTCATCCAAAAGTTAAACAAGTTGCATATCCAGGTTTAGAGTCATTTTCACAACATGAGCTTGCGAAAAGTCAATCCTCAGGTTTCGGGGCGATGCTCTGGTTTGAGGTCGAAGGAGGTTTAACAGCAGGAAAGAAATTGATGGATTCAATCGATCTGTGGACACTTGCTGAAAATTTGGGTTCTGTTGAATCTTTGATAACGCATCCGGTGACTATGACACACGCTGATGTCGATGAAGCTGAAAGACAGAGAGTCGGCATAATTGATGGTCTCGTAAGATTGTCTGTCGGTCTTGAGGATGGTGACGATCTTATCGATGCCCTAAGTAAAGCATTAGATAACGTTTGAATAAGTCGAGCAGTAAGATGAATTACTGCCCTCTGACATGAGCGTGACAGAGATATAAGGCTGCTGTTAAGAGAAGAAGAGCAGTGGCCTGATGTGCTGCCGCTAAAGATATTGGCACATAAAATATAAGTGTTGTAACACCTAAGACAAATTGTAATGTTGCTGTATGAAGAACGGCACTAGTTCCTTTTTTTACTCTTTTCGATGTGTCTACTTTTCTCAATCTAAACCAGTACACCATAATTGAAGCAAATGTTACTGCTGTGAGTATTCTGTGAACCAGTTGAACAGTAATAATGTTTTCAAAGAAGTTTATCCAGAATGGTTCAAGAGAAAAAATGCCTGGAGGTACCCAATAATTTCCCATCATTGGATAAGTATTGAAAACTTTACCAGCCTTCAGACCAGCAACAAATCCGCCTGAGATGATTGTCAGGACAATGAGCATTGTTAAGCTGACAGTGATTTTTGACCATTTGCTTGGTTCTTTTTTTTCTGGATAAATCAGAGAGAGCGCTACCCAAAACATAAAACCATAAATTAAAAAGGCCGAAGACAGATGAGCTGTCAAACGATACTGACTAACAGCTGGATTGTTGACTAATCCACTTTGAACCATATACCAGCCCAATAGACCTTGCATGCCACCTAAAATTAACATCAATAAATACTTTGGAATTTCGTATTTTTGTATATAACCTTTGATCATGAAAAAAAGCATTGGAACAAAAAAAACAATCCCAATTATTCGACCCAGAACACGATGTAAATATTCCAACCAAAATATACCTTTGAAACCGTCCAGATCCATATCGTAATTTTTGACGATGAACTCAGGTGACTGCTTATACATATCAAATGTTAACTGCCACTGATCAGTTCCAATAGGAGGGATAACTCCCATGATTGGGCGCCAGTCGACCATTGAGAGACCAGATCCAGTCAGCCTTGTTACGCCACCAAGAATCACCATCGAGAAAACCATTGCACAACAAAAAAATAGCCATTTTGCTACCGCCATTCTTCTCTGGTCTATTTGTATGAGATTAGCCATTTGTTGAGATTGATTATCTTTGGTCTTAGGGTAATATAGTATTTTAATTTTTCAAAATTGATCAATAACAAATGGTGTGGGCGCAGAATTAAACTTCAAGTATACTGGAAAGATGAATAATACGCATGATACCCAACTAGAAATGATTCGTTGCATGGATGATGCAGTCTTCAAATCAAACTCTACCAAAGAAATATGCTCAAAAGTTAAATCTGTTCTTGAAGAATGGGTTAACGCAAATACTATTCTGCTTGATTCTCAGTATCTTGAACCAGAGCCTAACAGTTATGCGAGAAGGTTGCTTCATCGTGATCCTGAGGGCCGTTATTCAATTGCAGTTATGGTCTGGGGTCAGGGACAAGGCACACCAATTCATGATCATGCTGGACTCTGGTGTGTAGAGTGTGTCTACAGTGGGCTGATAAAAGTAGATTCCTATTCTATGCAGGGCTTACCTGAGGATGAAGTTGTAAATTTCAAAAAAATGACATCAATTAATGCCGGTTGTGGGTCTGCAGGCAGTCTGATTCCACCTTTTGACTATCATACAATATCAAATGCGCAACCTACACCATCAGTCACAATGCATGTCTATGGTGGAGATATGAATTGGTGCAATATTTACCAAGAAAAAGAGAGAGGTAAATATGAAAAGATAAGAAGAGAGCTCAGTTTTTCGTCATAAGTGATATTTCAGCAAGCTGACCATTATCCATCTTATAAATTTTATCTGAAAAGAACTCAGCTTCTTCTATGTCATGAGAAACAATTATTACAGTTGAATTTTTCTCTTTGAGTATTTTCTTTGTTTCATTATGAAGCTCTGATTTAAGTCGACTATCTAGTGCATTAAATGGTTCATCTAGAAGCAATATATTTGGATTAGGCGCCATAGATCGAGCTAGTGCAACTCGCTGTTGTTCTCCACCAGAGATTTCATGAGGATATTTTTTTGATAGTTTTTCGACTTTAAACAACTTCAAATATTCCAGAGGTATGTCTATTTTATTAGGTAATCTTCTTATCCCAAAGTTGACATTCTCATATATCGTGAGATGAGGGAATAAAGCTCTATCTTGGACTACAAGACCAATATTTCTATTTTCTGGTGGAGTGGAAAAGTTGGCATCTGAGGCGATGGATTGATTTATTTTTATAGTCCCCTTTGATTGTTTTTCTAGCCCAGCTATTATCCTTAAAAGAGTTGTTTTCCCACATCCGGATGCCCCAATTATGGATATTATCTCTCCACGATTGACTACCAAGTCAATATTTTCAAGGGTGTAATTTCCATTCTCATATGAATGGCTTAAATTTTGAATTTCCAGAACAGACCCTTTCAACGTTGTCTCCCGATGCTGGATGATCTTATCATTTTTGTTAGTATGATTATTGGAATCAAACCTACCAAAACAATCGCAATGGCAGGTGCTGATGCCTGAATCATTCTCTCTTCAGCTGCATATATGTAAGTTGAAACAGCCAGTGTCTCAAAATTAAAAGGCCTCAATATGAGTGTGGCAGGGAGTTCCTTGACAACTTCAGAGACCACAATAAGCGTGCTTGTAAGAAGACTCGTTTTCAGTAATGGGATATGGATTTTTGACAACAGTCTGAGATTTCCAGTATTGAGTGTTCTCGCTGATTCATCAAGGACGATACTGATCCTTTCGTATCCAGATTCTATGGCTGAATTAGATAGAGCGTATGATTTGATGATATAAGCAAATATTAATCCAATTAGGCTTCCGGTCAGAATGATTTCGCTTTCCGTGAAAAAATATCTATCAAGCCAGACAAATAATTGAACTATACCAACTGCCAATATCAGTCCAGGAACACCATACCCAAGTGAAAGAAACGAGCTCACGACTCTACTTAAATTATGAATATCTAAGCGAATTAAGAAATTGATGATTAAAGCAAATAAGGAGCAGAGAAGAGCTGAAATAATTCCGAGAAATATGGTATTTGTAGCAGTCTCCCAGAACTTTTCATTGAAGTAATCCATATTATAACTGTACATCCAGACAAAAAGTTCAGATATGGGCAAAATAAAGCCTACAAAGACAGGAATGAAACAGAAAGCAAATGCAAGAAGAGCGCTTTTTCCTTTTAATGTATTGACCTTTTTTGGCTTAAATGTAGATGATTTAGTTGTATATTTAGCATTTTGTCTCGAATATTTCTCTAACATTAAAAATAGACCTATAAATATTAAGAGCATTGATGCAAGTTGCATTGCTGTCTGGATATCATACATGCCATACCATGTTCGAAAAATACCTGTTGTAAAAGTCTGTATAGCAAAATGTTCAACAGCACCGAAATCTGAAAGTGTTTCCATCGCAACTAACATAAGCCCTCCAATTAATGCTGGCCTAATTATTGGGATGCCAATTTTATAAAAAACTTGAATATTATTGAGACCTAACAAGCGACCTGCCTCCAGCATCGATTGAGATTGATTTAAGAAGGCTGATCGTGTTACTAGATAAACATAGGGATAGAGTGTAAAAGAAAATACAATTATTGCTCCAGATATATTTCTGACATTTGGAAATAGAGAAATTTGTTCCTCATAGTTTAATAATTCTCTCAACATAGTATTTGCAGTACCGTATGTATCAAATAGTCCTGTGAAGGTATAAGCAAGGATATAAGAAGGAACGGCAAGTGGCAGAATTAGTGCCCATTCAAGAAAATCTTTTCCGGGAAATCGATAGTTAGTCACAAGCCATGCAGATGTAGTCCCCACAATGAAGGCAACGAAAAGAACTCCAATTACTAATACTGAAGAGTTGTAGATATAATCGAATAGAACATACTCATATATATGTGACCAGTTTTCTGACCATTCACCGAATATGCTGGAGATAACGATTAGTATCGGTAAGACGAAAACAGCCAATACTAAATAAGGTATGACCGCCCAAAGTTTAATCACAGAAATTTTCTGCATCTCTCGGCTCTAAGAAAAATCCGATTATAACAGAGATCATATTCAGATTTTTATTATTGCCATCCTGCTCTATCCATTAGCATTACTGCATCAGTATTATATTTTCCATAGTCTGCAACCGAAGTCCTATCCTCTAAAAAGTTCTCACCAAAGGAAGCTATTGATGGATGAGGATTAATACCATCAAGAACAGGATATTCATACGATAAGTCAACCATGTGTTTTTGCACCCTTTCTGACAGTAGAAATTCTAAAAATTTAACCGAATTTTCATGATTTGGTGCACTCTTCAATATGCCTGCACCACTTATGTTTATGTGAGTTCCTCTATTATTCTGATTTGGAAAGTGGATTTTAACTTTCTTTGCAGCAGCTAATTGTGCTTCACCAGAGCGACCAGATAACATTATTCCGATATAATAACTATTAGCAATGGCCAGAGTAGCTTCACCATTCGCAACAGCCATAATTTGCGCTCGATCATTTCCTTGAGGTTTTCTCGAAAAATTATTGACAAATCCCCTAGCCCATTCTTCAGTCTTATCAATACCATGATTTGAAATTAGTGATGCAACCAATGACTGATTGTACATATTACTTGAGCTGCGTATTGCGATTTTACCATTCCAATCTGGATTAGATAAATCTTCATAAGACACTTCTTCCATTCTTTCTGGAGAAATTACATCCGGATTGTAGTAAATGACTCGCGCTCTTTTGGCAATTGCTACCCACTCGTCGTTCGGGCCTCTGAGATTTTTTGGAACTATATTTTTTATCTTCTCAGAGGTTATGGATCTAAAAAAACCTTCTTTTTGAATTCGCCATAGATTTCCAGCATCAACTGTAAAAAAGATATCAGCAGGCGAATCCTCACCTTCAGCCTTTAATCTCTCTAAAAGAGCATTCCCACTGCCAGAGATAATATTTACCTTTATGCCTGTTGAATCAGTAAATTCCGAATACAGTGCATCATCAGAGTCATAATGCCTAGAAGTATAGATATTAACCTCTTGAGCTAGTGTATAATCTACACTGAAGGTGTATATGATTAGGATGTATAATGTTTTAAGAATTTTGTTCATGTATATTCACTTTTTTCTGTTGATTTTTAGAAATTGTATTTTACCGAAATGAGAATTATTCTCAATTAAATTCAAGAACGACAAATAATCAGAATAAAAAAAATAATAATAATGGAAATTTCTCGTCATAAGCTCTATTCCAAATCAATACCTGGTTTTGCCTTTGCATCGTTAATCTCGTTTCTTGCCAGTATTTTAGCTGTCTGGATAGGTGAAAATATCTTAGGGTTTGAGAAATCACCCATCAGTGAAATTATGATGGCCATAATCCTTGGTATGTTGGTTGCTAACACCGTGGATTTACCAGATTATTTTTTTTCAGGTCTCAAATTCTGTTCTTCTTTTATTCTTCGGTTGGGCATTATGTTACTTGGAATTCGACTCAGCCTGTTCAGCGCTGGCAAATTTACACTCATAGCTATTCCCTTCGTCTTAGCGGCCATAACTGTGGGTTTATTAGTAGTGAGATATTTAGGTAAAAAGATGGATTTATCTATGCAGTTAACTGGTCTAATTGCTATTGGTACAAGTATTTGTGGAGCAACTGCAATAGTGGCAGCTGCCCCAATAATAAAAGCGAAAGAGACAGAAGTTGGATATGCAATTGCGTGTATCACAATCTTTGGGATTGTAGCTATGTTTTCTTACCCAATAATCGGAAATTTTTTATTTTCTGATAGACCAGAGCTAGCAGGCCTTTTTCTCGGGGTATCAATTCATGAGACAGCACAGGTTGCTGGTGCTGGAATGATGTATCAGACACAATACAATGCTCCAATTGCGCTGGATTATGCAACTGTAACTAAACTAGTAAGAAATTTATGCATGATCGCTGTGATTCCTATTATTGGAATGCTTTACTCAAAAAAAAGTCGAATTGAGATTAGCTCAAAACAATCATGGGTAAAAATGATACCTTGGTTCATATTTGGTTTTGCAATGATGAGTGCCATACGATCAATTGGAGATATTGGTGATAAAGCATTCATGTTCATAGAAAGAGAGCAATGGCTTTCTATTGTAACAATTACCAAATTAACAGCAGAAAAATTATTACTCGTGGCAATGTCAGCTATTGGTCTGACAACTCTTTTCGCTGGAATGCGTGAAATAGGAATAAGACCATTTATACTGGGTCTTTTCGCAGCTGTTTTAGTGGGTATGACAGGATTAATTACTATATATTTTTTTGCAGATAATATAATTTTATATTTTGAGTAGGTCGATAATGTCAGGTTAGTTGCGGACTATTAGAAATTTTTTTATGTATTTGCCATCTCGCCGTTTTTTTATATTCTTGATTTATACTCAAAGAAAATAGGGTAAGGGATTGAAATAAATGGAATAACTTTATATTTACATTCCTTCCTCTATCATATTTGTTAAACATAAACTCGTTATCACCTTGCTCATAAGATAGTATTCCACATGTTGTGAGTTTAAAGTAGCTATACACAACACGAAAACTAAAGAAGATTGCTTATACAGGATCAAATCAACAGAGGTAAAAAATGTCAGACGAAAAAGTAACAGGAACCGTTAAGTGGTTCAACGATAATAAAGGTTTTGGATTCATCGAACAAGAAGATGGCCCAGATGTATTTGTTCACCATACATCAATTCAAATGGATGGTTTTAAAACTTTGAAAGAAGGCCAAAAAGTCACCATGGAAGTAAGTCAGGGTGAGAAAGGCCCTCAAGCTGATTCTGTAGTCGCAGAATAGTACCCCCCAAGATTAAATCCCTGGCACCAATTCAAAGGTGCCATGGCTTTTTTGTATCTAAATTAATTGCAATTAATCTCAAACTAATAGTAGATTTAACATTCAAAATCGCTGAGTCTGGAGTTGAAATTGAATCTGATATGTTTCCGCACCCAAAACAATAACAAGAGAGAGATAAGATGACTTGGATTAGAACTATACCCTATGAGGAAGCAGAGGGAAAAGTTAAAGATTTATATGAGCGAATCAAAGGCCCAGATAATAATGTGGATAACATAATGATGGCACACAGTCTCAGACCTCACAGTATGGAGGGGCATATGGCTTTATATAAGAATGTCCTTCATCATTCTAGAAATACCTCGCCAAAATGGTTGCTCGAAGCTATAGGAGTTTGCGTGAGTATCATCAATCAATGTGAATATTGCATCGAGCATCACTACGAGGGCATGCGAAAGTTAATAAAGGATGATCAGAGATCAAAGAATATCCGAAAAGCTCTAGAAGAAGAAAAACCAGCTAAAGTTTTCAAGTCTAAAGAGTTAGCTATAATTGAATATGCTGTAAAAATTACCATAAATCCGCATGACATCTCACCAGAAGATATCGAAAAACTAAGAATCAATAATGTTGAAGATGGAGAAATCCTTGAAATAAATCAGGTAGCAGCATATTTCGCATATGCCAACAGGATGGTTTTAGGGTTAGGCATTAATAAATCTGGAGATATAATTGGACTGTCACCTAATGATGGTGATGATGAGAATAATTGGAGTCACTCATAACCAAAAATATGGAGAGAATTTGAGCAAAGTACTCTGGGAGCCAACTTACGAACGCAAGAAAAAAACTGCGATGTATAGGTTCATGAAACAGCAGGGATTTAAAAATTATGATGATCTTTATCAGTGGTCGATTAACGAGAGATCCTTGTTTTGGGAGGAATTAGCTAAATTTTGTGATGTAAGGTTTTTAAAAAAGCAAAATTCTACCCTGGTCGCTGGGGAATCTATGGCACAAGATCGCTGGTTTGACGGGGCTGAACTCAATTTTGCTCAACATTTACTCAAACACAGTGGAACACGACCTGCAATAATCTTTGTCGGAGAAAATGACAAGAGAGAAGAGATCAGTTTTGATGAGTTAAGATATCAAGTTGCATCCGTTGCAAATTTCCTAAAAAAATTGGGGCTAAAAAAAGGCGATTGCGTTGCAGCATTCTTACCTAATTGCCCAGAAGCAATAATTGCCATGTTAGCCTCTAGCAGTCTAGGTATTATCTGGACATCTTGTTCACCAGATTTTGGTGCTGAAGGTGTAGTTGATCGTTTTGGTCAGATTAAACCTAAGCTGTTTTTTTATTCTGATGGCTATTATTACAATGGAAAAGTCTATGATTCTTTAAAAATTGCAGGACAAATTTCAAATAAGATAAGTAGTATTAAACATGAGATTGTTATTCCATTTATCGGCAAAGATTGTAGCAATAATAAGAGTTCTCAAAAAACATATTGGTCAGATATAATAGAAACCGATGTCGACCTTCATTTTGAGTCTCTTCCTTTTGATCACCCACTTTATGTTTTGTATTCATCCGGGACTACAGGATCACCGAAGTGCATTGTCCATGGCGCTGGTGGAACACTTCTCCAACACCTAAAAGAGCATATCCTGCATTATGATATCGGAAAAGATGATCGTTTATTCTACTTTACTACATGTGGATGGATGATGTGGAATTGGATGGTAAGCGGATTAGCAACTGGCTCAACATTAGTCATATATGATGGTTCTCCTTTTTATAAGCATGGAAGTATATTATGGGATTTAGCTGAATCAGAAAATGTTACCGTCTTTGGCGTCAGCGCTAAATACATATCAGCACAGGAAAAGGCGGCTATAAAACCAAGATCAACACATGATTTATCTTCCATAAAGGCTATATTATCAACTGGTTCGCCTCTTGCTCCCGAGAGTTTTGATTATGTCTATAATGATATAAAGAGAGATATTCAGCTCTCTTCAGTATCAGGCGGAACAGATATTATCTCGTGTTTTGTTTCAGGTAATCCAGTCCTTCCTGTAATAAGAGGTGAGCTTCAATGCATGGGTCTCGGAATGGCAGTTGAGGTTTTCGATGATGATGGGAACTCCATAACTGAAAAAGATGGAGAGCTTGTTTGCACTAAATCATTTCCATCAATGCCAATATATTTTTGGAACGATCCAAATAATCATTTATACATGAATGCGTATTTTAAAAAATATGAAGGTATATGGTGTCAAGGCGATTTTGCTGTAATCACTAAATCAAAAGGTATGATTATTCATGGGAGATCAGATACCGTATTAAATCCCGGTGGTGTGAGAATAGGAACCGCAGACATATACAGTCAAGTTGAAAAATTTGACCAAGTATTAGAGAGCATAGTAATAGGTCAAAACTGGAATTATGATATTCGTATAATTCTCTTTGTAGTTTTAAGAGAGAATATGATTCTAGATGATTCACTCAAGAGTTCGATTAGTGCACTTATTAAAAAAAATACATCACCGAAGCATGTTCCGAGTAAAATAATTCAAGTAGATGAAATCCCAAGAACAAGAAGCGGAAAAATTGTGGAATTGGCTGTAAAGAAGACAGTTGAGGGGCATGAAGTTGAAAATACCGCCGCAATTGCAAATCCTGAATGCCTGACAAATTTTAGAAATATTCTAGAATTAAGAAGCGATTTATGAGCGACAAAGAAGAGAATCTAACTGGGTATGGAGTTTTTTATGAAAAGGATAATATCTTGAATAAGGGTATGGATCCTTTTGTTTATGAGGGAACTGTCAAGCCTGAATGGATTGATATCAACGGACATATGAATGTGGCTTATTATGTAAGGGCTTTTGATCTTGCGATTGATACTCATTGGGCTGAATTAGGAATAACTGCTGATTATATAGAGAATGAGCAATGTTCTACTTTTTCAGTAGAATCTCATATTACTTATCAAAATGAGATGAGGGTTGATGAAGAATATAGAATTATTTCAAATATTCTTGCCTATGATGAAAAACGAATACATCTGTTTCAGACCATGTATAAGATTGGTGCGGAAGAGACAATAGCAACCGCCGAATGGATGAACTTACATGTCAATCTGAGGACAAGAAAGGTATGTGAGTGGCCAGAAACAGTTTTAGATAACCTGAGAAAAGTCAGTCACACTCAAAAAGACAGAAAATGGCCGTCTGAAGCTGGAAAGAGAATGAGCGTAAAGAATCCAATCTTTTCAGTGGACTGAGGGAGGTTTTATAGCTCTACTTGTATGCTGGAAGTGTGATTTTTATGGTGAAGTCTTTTTTTGTTGTAATGGCTTCAATATGGCCTTTATTCCATTCGACTGCTGATTTAGCGATGGCCAGTCCT
>Ga0160423_10001919_pt1 | contig 17394 bp, 6 predicted proteins | sample CRUFie14St8metaG_FD_108191 | JGI IMG/M metagenome (GOLD analysis project Ga0160423, IMG submission 108191) | Marine microbial communities from the Costa Rica Dome - CRUD Field 142mm St8 metaG | ecosystem: Environmental > Aquatic > Marine > Oceanic > Photic zone | place: Costa Rica: the Eastern... | reverse complement strand
TGTCCTGATTGCCGGATGTTCCTTTTGTTATTTGTGAGAACGTAATGTTTGCTGCAGATACAGATGCTGTAATTGTTGCATTACATGTGGAGGTACCATCCACGACCGTTGCAGCGATCTTTTCAGCCATTGCATTTAGGGCTGCAGCACTAGTGCCTCCGGCCAGTCCGCTGGTACCAATTACATTATTGGTTGTAGTTGTCAGTCCGCCATTGATTATGAAAGTGTGTGGGTTACCGGCTGCGTCTACTAGCTGAAACGTTTCCGATTGTGCTATGCCGCCGGCGTTGGTCACTGTTAATTGGGCAGTTGCTGCTACAGGCTCAGCAGACCTCTTCTGCCAAACATCATAAAATGTGGATCCAGTGTTTGAACATGCAAATACAGCTTTATATATTCCCTTACTATGCCTGCTAGCTGTTATATGTGTGGTAAGTCCACTCGAAACGCCGCCGGCAACAGGAAGGTCTATAGGTCCCGCGCCGATAGAAGGATGTAACGAGACGAGCAGAGCGCTTCCTGTGTCTGGTATGTCAGCCAGACCGTTCCTTTGTTTGTTGTATAAGAATATTGTGTTTAGATTATCTGCTTGCGGAGCAAGTGAGCTAGATCTAAACACGTAGTACCTGTCGTCTTTTATTGATTTATCCCAGCGTGCTTCTATGATCGGACGCTCAAAAAAGTGATGACTACTTCTAGAAAATAGTTTCTTTGTATAAAAAGAACGTTCTCTGGATGAATCTTCATACGTACCTGACAACTTTAGTAGAAGTCCATAGTTTTGTGCTCCAACACCGCCAGCAAACGAGGAACTGACATTTGAGAAATTTGTGCCAAAACCATTTTGAAAGTTTGTGAGGGTGGCGCCACCCATATTATCAGTATTCGTTCTGTTTCCGGATGTGCCGCCAGTTAGCTGCGTGAAAGTTATCACTGCTGCCGAAACAGAGGCGGTGATAAGTTGGTGTGATGTCGAAGTCGAATCTACTACCGTTGCTGCTATCTTTGACGCCATAGTGTTTAGGGCTGCAGCAGAAGAGCCGCCAGCTATGCCATTTATTCCAATTGAATTGTTTGTTGTGGTTGACAGTCCACCATTTGCAGTAAAAGTGTGTGGAGTTCCTGATGTGTCTACTAAGACTATAGTTTCGCCATTGCCAACGCCGCCTGCATCTGAAACAGTAAGTGTACATGTCGCAGCTACTGGTAGTGATTGAGATATAGCAGTGTTGCCTGGAAAGCCACCTGTAACTTGTGTAAACTTGACTTTATTGCCATCTACTGAAGTGGTAATTCTTCCCGCAAAATGAGTTAATACACTAGCAGTGAAATTTACTATGGTTTGCCCAACGTGACCATCTACTCCACCTCTGGATCCGGTCAGGACGTAGACAGTATTATCGGCACTTGAACCTGTTGAATTTGTGTGCGTAAACATAAACCTTTTGTAATCGCCGTCGTATGAATGTATTCTTACAAAGCTGTTTTGCGCCGGTACTACAGTTGAATGAAATGTAAGACCGCCAGACGCCGCGGTTGCGGTTGCCTTATATCCCTTTATCCACTCTTCTACAAGGCCGGTGGCATCAATTTTTATATCTTGTGTGGGTGAAGTAAAACTTTGAGTATAGTGCAACGGAATACTTGTGTAAGATACCAATTCAGTATTTACAAAATCGCTTCCTGTGTTATGCCAAACTAGTCCCTGGCTTCTAGATAGCCAGTTACTTGCACCACCGTCTCTGTACTGCTCCATATCTAAGCCAGAGCCTTCGTCCCATGGCTGCAATACTGCATGCGCCGAAAGGTCATATATTTCGGGTGTCGTTTGGCCATGTTCAGCATTTCCTATACGAATTATGAAATTTACACTTCCAGATTCTGGAATTTTATCTGTATCTCTATCTGCCGAAATTTCACTTATTGGAAACTCAACAAGGACTCTGCTTTTTTCTATTGATGCAGAATTTGCTTGTCCGAAAATAGAAAATATCTCCAGTATGTCAGAGCTACCCATATTTGACACTTTAGCACTAGATGATAAGTTTTCCTTAAGTGCTGTTGATATTACATTATCTTTGGTTGCAGTATACTTTTTTATAGCCATTATCTAACCGTTCCTGTTATATCTGATCTAAATTTTAGTTGCCATACACAGTCGTGCGGTATATAAACAACTCTACCTTCTGGTGAAGTATTTGATGGAATGTCGTAGAAAAAACTACTATGATTTGCATCTGACTTAGAAGTTATCTTCACATTTATGACATCTAAAACTTCGTCAACCTCTTTCAATATTTTAAATATCTCAGACAAATAAAAAGGCTCACCAATCTGCGGTTTTGTTTCTGTTAGTTGTCTAAAAATTTCTTCTTTTGCAAGATTGAACACAAAATTTTTACTTATATTATCGTTTGCTAAGATTTCAAATTCTATTCCCAAATCAATTACAGTTGCATCCAATATGTCTAAACTATCATTTACCATCCTTACCGAGTTCAGCCATGTCTTTAAATTTCTTTTTAGGGCTGCGGAAGAAGCCTCGAAGGTGCCTACACTAGATTCCGATATAATATATAAGTTCATGTTTCTAGTCAGGTCGTTATCATCTCTATGTATTGCTGCTCTCTTAACAGACCCAAATTGAGCAGGCATTGCATATACTGATGCAATATAATCCTGTACTGTTACAGCTCGACCTTGAGTGGCAAACACTGCTGCAGCCCGGTGCTTTATTTCTTCAGTAGTTGGAGAAGAAATATCTCCGTTTATGGGCTCTTCATTGTACACTTGAGTATTATTTAGTATATAATTTATTTTTGAAGTCTGCAAGTTTTGTATATTTCTAAAATCTATAATAGCATTTTCAACATTTACTACTGTTCCAGCCGCGGTGTTTACATTATCTAGAGAATTCGCACGATAATTTATTGTTAGTGTTGTGTTTACTGGAGCAACTCCAAGCTTTTCTGTTGTCATCAGTTTGCTAGGATCAAATGTTTTGTCTGAAATATAGTTTTTACCGGTTACTTTTAATGCTACTTCGCTGGGGTCAGCTAGCTTATTTCTTTTTATTTCTTGTTCCGAGCCGAAACCAAAAACTACATATGTTTTTTGCCCATCTCTTTCTACAATAAATCTTCTAGGTACTGGATACGCCTTCATAATAGAAGGTGCCTTATTGTCAGGTGATGAGTCTACAGTGTTTATTATTGACCGGTAAACAACATTTTGTGATAAAAAATCAACTTCGTAATATTCATTACCATTTGAATCTAATATTGACATTATTTCAGTTACGTTGTTGCCTGGTATTTCGATTTTTCTAAATCTTTTGAAATCATCAATTTTTATAACTGTTTGCAGTTCTTGCCCCGATACAACCTGGGCCTTGACCTTTATAATATAATATGTTGTGCGCGAACCATCAGAAGACACTTCACTCCCAATTACCTCAACATCTTCTGCAAAAAATTCTACGTCTTCATTCAAAGTAAACAAATTTCCTGTAGTTGTAGAAAACGTAGAACCTTTTCTCATTTTTGGCAAGTAGGACAAATCAGGCCCGACATTGATTGAGTCGGCTGGAACTGGCATGTATATATCAACAACACCTACTGAGCTATTGATTGGAGTATGCTTGTATCCTAATTGCTTTGCATGCATAAGTACATTGTCATACTCAAGGCTAGTTTTCATAAAAGATTCGTTAGCATTATAATCCAGATAAAATGATAAATTATCTCCAACATAAGATACTAAATCTAATACTAAAGAACCAAAAGAAGCTTCATTAAAATCCTTATATGTATCTGGGTAATATCTTTTCGCATAATTTACTAAATCTGTCTTGATGCGATCAAAATCTCTACTTGTATAATCAACTGGTACTATCTTCTTTGCCATAATTCATTACCCCACGTCCATATGTGGTGTTTCTCCTACATTTAAAATAATTAGATCCTGTTCGGATATTGGTATTATATTGTACTTAATAACTAATTTCACCTCATTAGAATCTATCAAGTTGTTGCCATATGCATCTTTATCAACAAACTCGCTAGTAACTTGAACAAACGGTAAATACTTTTCAAACTGTTGTCTTATTCTTTCATGAATTGCAAGCAAATCATCTGAGGGATAGTTTTCAAACAAAAACCTTCTGATACCCACTCCAAGTTCAGGATTTCCAGGCCATTCTCCAGGCGAAACATTTAAGATTGTCATAATGTTTTGTTTTACTGTTTCCTTTAAACTTGTTATGGACTCATATGGACCAACAAGATCTGAATATTTTAAAGGATACTTTGGCTGATACATAATAAACCTCTCAAAATGTAATTAGTGTGTCACTCCACTTCTTCTGCGCATTCGTCTATATTAGTACTATTTGGATGTTGAACACCCTCTTCCTCATAAACACAATCCATTTTCTTTCTTCGATCTTCTGACAACACGGGAGTGGAAAGTGCTAAAAGTGTGAACAGCGACACCGGTTGTCCATATCTACCATTTTGACCAATCGCGAATTTATTTTGATAATCTTGCCATCTTTCACTAGGTCTTACATCAACATTTTTACACGGAATTTGAAATGCATAGTTTGGATCTAATAAAGGTAAATTACCCCCTATAATGTACGATATTAGTTTATCAACACTTTTGATCATCGGATTATGATCAAAACTAAAAGGTAATAGTTTGTATATGGAATATATCATATCGACTGGAAATGCCACATTTACGGGTGCATATGTACCTTTTTTACCTGGATCTCGTATACCTAAGGGTGTCTTATCGTTTGCAGAAAATGGCGTAATGATTTGACCCTTATCCATGTCACCAGTCCACGCAAAGCCATCAAGTTGACAATTTAGCCAGTGACTTTTTATTTCTTTATATGCTGGATCTAGTTGATTTGCAATGCCTCTAAGAACTAATGATGGAAATTTCTTTATCATTTCTTCTACCATCTCTTTTATGGCCTCTAAAAACTTCTTCATATCGGGTGCGGAAAAACAATCATCTAAGCCTTCATCTCCGATTGAATTATCTATCATATTTCTTAGTTCTGCTGCTGTAAAAGTTTTACCAAATTTATCATCTATCTTACCCTGATATGCAGTACCTGATGTCATTAGTGAAAAAATTGAAGCCATAAGATTTCTAGTTGGCACCAATACTGTGGGCATAGTATTATAACCAGCCAGCATAGAAGTGCTATGCGCTGTCATAATTGAAGCATATAATTTATCTGGAAAACATAACTTATTGTAAACTTTGAATTCTTCCTTTTGTGTCAAAGCTGCTTTTAAAAATGGATCCATGCCTTGAAAGACATCTTCAAAATCATCCCCAAGAGACCAGCATGTAAACGATTCTATTTTTGTTTCATGCGATGCCAATTCATTACAGAATATATAATTCTGACCGGCTCTAGCAACGCGTTGGCGGCGGCCGCGTGAATTGCCGCGAGTGCCACCGGTGATGCCGGCGTGCATCAACCCTAAACGCTCTTCTTTTTGAAATTCGTTTATTTCCGCGAATTCTTTCATTTTGCTTATATATTGATCATTCCATTCAGATGGGTCCATTGAGTCCGCGTTTGTATTATGAACAAGTCTCATTCCTGCAAAAATTTCACTGTTTCTTATAACATTTAAATTAACATTTACCAACTCTCCACTTTCATCGGTAACCGCGTGAGCTGTTAGTATATCCATAATATCATCATAAACATCTATCCCTTCTGGGCCCAAGGCTGCAAGATAGTTTTGTGATACCGTTGCCGCGGCATCTTTATAGTGTTGTAGGTTTGAAAATACATCATTACACCATTGTGACCGTTTAGCGGCTGTTTCATTTGTGGCGCCGGGGACCTTTGAAAACACCCCAGTCGTTTCAATGCCATTGCGCATATTGTAAAAATCACCCAATATAGCATAGCCAACTCCTTGGCCAAGACCAGTCCACATGGTTGTGTCACCTAAATACGTAAATCTTTCATCGAGTACATCAATTGGATTTAAATCTTTGGTGTAATATCTAAACTGATCGAAAGAGATCAGGCTGCGGAAACCAGCTAGCTCGTCTCTAAAATCAAACTCAAAATCGGGTTGATAATACTCTCCGGGGTTTTCTTTTACTTTTTGCAGCATACCGTTGGCAAATATCTGTATTTTATAACGCCTATTGATATGAAGGTGTGTTCCATTTATTAAACGGTGTACTTCTCCCAGCTCCGTTGCGGTAATATTATTGTTTCCAATAAATTGCTCTTGGTATTGTTGATTTTCTGTATAGTTGAAACCAAATAAATTACTTAAGGCGCGTGCTTGGCGGTCGCAAAACTCTCCAAACACTTTTTCCCTGTCCGCCTGACTCAAAAGAACCTTAATTATACCTTCTGGGTTGTTCATAATATCATCGATATTATCTGCTTCTATAAATTGCTCAACTCTTAAATTAGCCAGACCTGACTCATCACGTTCGTCCATACTAAAGGCTTGATCAAAGATATAATCTTGAATCATAGCCATCACTTGCCAGTCCCACGTTCTATGGTCTCTATAGAAAACTCCAGCGCCTGCAGTGAATGAACTTTCTTGTATTGGCAACTGATGTACAGTTTTACCACCGGATGCCAGATACGGCCGTATAATTGGGGAGCCATTTTCTGAAACCGACATAAGTTGATATTCGGGAGTTCTTGAAAAGTTTTGTAAATCAGAGTCAGAATATGCATCTGTGTTGTATGTATCACCCCAAAAGGCGTCAGATCTTCTGGCCATGTAATGATTCAATAAATTTGATAAAGATATAGCTTGTACCAGCCGACTTGTGGCGCCTAAGCCGGAGTTTCCAATGCTAGCCAAAGAAGATCCATGTCCCTGGAAATTAACTTGACGATAACACTGAAGAATATGTCTCTTTGCTTCTTCATCAAGATTTCCATAATTTGCGTCATTGAAATAAGTATCTAGCAATCTATCACGATAGTGATGGAGACCTAATTTTGTAGGATAGGTAACAGTCTGACCGACCCGAACATCTACCTCATATGCCATATTTAAATACTTGTTCCTCGTAGGTTGATCTAATTCTGACCGTTTTACCATGTACCCACGGTCTGTGGCAAATAATTTATCCACATCTGCCTGGTCTTCAGAAAAGTTTCCAGTTTTGTTTGCAGCTTCCAGCTGGGCTGCAGCACTATATAATTTTGATATCGATAAGAAATCAGATCTATTATTATTTGTTTCCGCGGCGTTTTGCGCGGTTGGGGATCGATTCCACATTGGAAAACTGGGGCAGTTATCCACTACAGTTTGATATATTGTTTGTTTTGTGACATCAGGGGCCCGTTCTTGGCCAGCATTAGCCAATATAGCATCATAAGCATCTTCTAAACTTGTCATATAACTTGTAATATTATCAGAAAAAGCCTTTCTTAGATATATTAATCTTTGTCCTGCAGTTGATGATTTCTTAAAATCTAAAATTTCTGGTATTAAAACTTTTGCAAAAGTTGTTGCTTCTGTAGAAGAATCTCCTTCAGTGTACACATTAGTCAAAAGAATCCTTACAGGTACTTTGTACTCATTTCTATGTATTATTGTTCCAAGCTTATAAGCCTGACTTGCCTGGTGATTAATTTGAAAAATACCATTTCCGTCTTTCTTTATTTTAAAAGGCGCATTATTAGAAAAAGTGCCCTTTGTCATAGTATTTAGCGGTATTTCATTCCCGCCAAAACCCGGATATGCAACATCTTCTACCGGTGGGTGGTAACCAAAAGTCGAGGCTAGCCTTGGTGTGCCGGCGCTCTTAGAAAGACCGTCTCTGCGCAGCCCAAAACCATCAACAAAACAAAATGTATGATTAGGTCCCATGCCAGCAGTACCATTAGTGTTTACTTTATCGTGGTAACTATTTGCATATTTATTTGGAAAATAATCAAATAACGCTTGTAAAAGAGTAGAGTCAGGTAGTAGAGTTTGTCCAAGAAGTGGGTCATAAGACTCTCCAGGTTTATCAAATTTCGGAGATTGCAGGCCGTCCATTTGTATTACCTTTTCTTCCCAATGTTCTACTTTTATTTCAGGATGTTGTTCCAGAAAAGCCTCAAATACATCGAACGTCACTTCTCCATAATTATTAGCAAAGAAATAGTCAGGGTCTTCGTACCCTAAGTAATCACCGGGTTGATGTCTAAATATTGTATCTTCCTTAGTTCTTCTCATCCAAGGTGCTTTTGGTGCTAAGATATCATAATAATTACCATTACCCTGACCTCTAGCTTCTGTGGACTTATTGCCAGGCATCTTTCTTCTTGGTAAAGTATACCCATGTTGTATTCCTTGGCCTAAAGTTTTTCCCATATTTGCATTACCAGGCTCAGGAAAATACCTTGATTTACCTCTTGTTATAAGGTAATTTTTTCGAAAATATTGTCCACCGTTGCTGTCGTTTTCTTTTAGAAAATCTTCTAAATCTATTTCTCCGTCAGCATTATATAGTGCATGATCTTCTGCTTCAAGATAATCTTCAGGAATAAGATAGAATCTCGGCGATTCTGTAAAACTTTCTCCATATTCTTCAACGTCCATAAATTGCTGAGCCCCATTTTGGTAAACGACAAATTCATCACCGCCGTGACGATCATACATTTGGCCATCTCCGATACCAAAATTTAGGTTTGATGTGTCCGTAAAACTGCATGGATGGTATTTGTAGTTGTGTGAAGTTGGAGATATATAATCCGCTCCCATCTGAGTTCCTAGCTTTATAAACCTTCTTGTTCTTTTTATTGCCCTAAATGGAAAAGATTTCAAAGCTAGGGGCTTACCCCATGTATTAGAATTTTCAGTATGTTGAGGTCCAATCTGCATGAAAAAGTCTCCTAAAAACCTAGCTACACTTTCATCTGGTCTTATTAGTTTTTGTATCATCTCTGCAAATTCCGGTACTGACACCAGTTCCTCGTAAGGTATTGTATCGTCAAATCTTTCTGCTAGCTTTTTATCTGAATCTAAATAATCTGTTATAACTGGGAGGCCATCTCTATCAAAATTAGTTTCTCTTATTTTGTTCATTATTGGGCCTATCTTTTGTTGGGCGGCCGCCAATTGGTTCTTTGAAGATTCACTTGCTTGGACCAGCGGGCCTTTGACACGCACATATCTTTCAAGGTGCACAAAGTTGTTAGTTTTACTGACAGGAAAATCTTCAACATCTATAGATGATTTCCACATTCCATCAAATAAAGATACTTCTCCGCGTCTCCTGTTAGGGTTTTCGCTAGTAACATCGACTAAAGGCAAAGAATCAATAAACCATTCTGTATTTGATATTGTTGGATCATGGTCGTATATTTTTTTAGAAAGAGATACAAAAGTTGCAAGTTCAGATTTTATCAAACTCCTCATAGCTTCACTTTTGTTTCCAATATTAGTTATTCTAGTTAGAGTATCTTCGAACTCTATAATTTTGCTTGTAAATGCACTGTTTCTAGAAACTTCTAGTTCTACATATTTGTGAATATAATCTTCAAAAAACTGATTATCTAACAAATATTCTATATCCCAAACTGATAATGTTAATGCGCCTTTCAAAATAAATTCTAATATACACAATCTTATAAAAGCTCTAACCACAATATTTGAAATTGCAAAATGCGTGGGTGAAGGGGCACTAGGATCTATGTTTAAAATGTTCAAAGAGGCGCGCCCAAATTCTTTTTTCAATTCAGCTTTGAAGTCAGTAAGGATAAGTTTTTTGAATGCTAAATCACCTTTGCCTAAAAGACCAAATTTATTACTAACACAAGTACCATTATTTTTATAAACTGGTTTTGATTCTAAAAGATCGCGCATTCTCTCTACGTAATTTGAGCTATTTAAAAATCTAGATTGAGATACATAATTTCTTAATTGTTCAACGGTACCCTCTAGAGTTCTGCTATATACTGGGTTGTATAATATTTGTGATTTAAATGAATTATCTCCATCGGAAATTATTCCATAATTTTCATGTATATCTGTTCCTACGTTAGAAAACGAGATATACTTTTTTGCTTTTTCAGCTAATTTATTCATATAAAGTTCTGCAAATGCTCTTCTTCTAGGAAATTCGTCACCTTCAATGTCTTCATCATAAGTCATTAAATTAGCAGGTATCTCATCACAATAACTAAATACCTCGTTAGAGCCCAAGAAAAAACTGTCTCCTACAGTTATGGTGTAAGGCAACTTATTATTTGAAGATTTTCTATCTACAAAATTTACATAGGTTTCAAAATCCAAACCTTGAGGCGCGCGTAGCGTTAAGGCGCCGTCATTCTCCAAATAATCAATAAGCTCATTAGCAGTACCTTCCCGGGAGTTTTCTAAAGAAATATCGTAAAACTCTTTTATGATTGCAAGAAAAGTTGATTTATCAACTACTCTAAAAGCTTTTTCTATATTATTGGCTATAATAACTTGATACTCTTGAAGTCTGTCGTATATTTTTCTTTCAAGTGCTCGGGCGATTGTTTCTGTTCTTCTCGCTATTTCTCTATCTGATAAATCTCCATCTGTTTCTCTGTCAGCGCGTTCTGTGCCGTACTGCCCTCTTGTCAAATTCACAAGACTACCAAAATTATCTGATGTTATAGCTATTGTTGTTCCAACAGTTTGTTGCAGTGGTATGGGAAAAACTTCAAAATCACTTATTGCAATGCTGCCATCATCTTCTGTCTCTAAAAAGCCAGATGATTCGATTCGAGTTGATAAACCATCGCGAACTTCGTCAATCCTATATACTTCTAAGATTTGCCCTGATATGGTTGTAATTTCTACCTTTTCGTAATCAGCATATAAATTTAATAATCGGACTGCAAATTCAGCCATACCCTGCTCATCGTAACCCGGATTGGGTCCTGAATTTTCCAATATCTGTGCATATCTTTTTAGGTTCCAGGCGGCGCGCTGAACTTGCATAGTAGCTTGAGGATCATAATTTGGATCTCCAGGCTCAGCAGTTGCTGGAATATTTAGCCACAATGCAGGTGTATAATTTTTCAAAGCTGATGCATATGACATCTCCGGAGCCTCGAAAATAAGATCGGCCGTTTCCACTGCGGTTTCTAATACAGGTTCCGGGAAGCCATTTATAAGAGCATTTGGGTTGCCAGGTTGATAGATAACTTCTGGTATGATCGATTTGATTCCTTCTCCATCCCCAAGCGCTCGGAACGCGTCAAGCTTTGATTTAAAATTTTGCTCACTTATTGCTAAAGCTTGTTGTATTTCGTTGTCGTTGACGTTTTCATTTCTAAGAATTCTATTTCTTATCATTTGTAGCGGTGTTGTTATTGTATTGCAACCATATCTAGCAAGATTTTGACTTATTGTATCTAAATCTTCACAGAAGGAAGGGTCTAAAAATGCTGTAATGCTATTAAAAAATGAATATACTTCTTCATCATTGCTTATTGTTGATTGCAGTCCGTGAAGAGTAGCTGTTCTCAATATAGACTTCATGGCTGCTTGTGGCAATGGATTACCTTGTAATAGTGCACACAGTTCTCTAGGTGTAAGCAGGTTTCCCACATCGTCTAGCATATTACCAGCTGAATCATATAAATCACTAGGTATTCCTAAGTCAACCAAACCATCTGCTAGAGCTTTTCTCATGGATGGAGTGGCCACGTTGCTTCCTGCGCCGTAGAGATCTTCTATAAAATTATCTGAACAAAACGGTGTCTTAAGAATATCTAATATGTTTTTTACAAATCTGCAAGCAAGACGTTGTAATATTTCCTTCATCAAATCTAATATGTCCATTTCCATACCTGGAAACTTAAAGGTAGGTAGTTTTGGTATGTCTGGTAACTTGAAATTTGGCAGTTTTATATTTACAGCTGGAAGACCTAGACACTTTAGGTATCTACATAACAAAGTATCCCACCTAAACATTTGTATAAATTCATCTTGTATCAGTTCCCAATTACATTTTGGCCCAATCAAAGGCAGAACTTCGCCGGCTGTTGTTCTACCAAAGAAATCATTTAATGGATTAGGTCTGTTTTCGTCATAATTGTTTATCTGTTTTGAAAGCTTTTTGACTTCTTGTGATGCAGGTTCTAAAAAATTGTGAATTGGATTATAATAGTCTTCCTGCTCAACAGCTTGCACCGCAAGAGTATGCTTCAGAATATAGGCTGCTCCAAGACCCGCGACAGATCCTTGATCCTCAACACAAATACCCTGAAAAGTGTTGTGCAGATCATCTATGTTTCTCAAATAGTGTACAGTTCTTGGGTTTTTTAGGGCCCGAGATAGTAAAGATGATTTTGAAGTATCATATATTATAATGTCAGTGAACCCAGGCATATCTGTCGATAAAACAATTGTTTGGATTTTCGATCCACCTCTAGCAGTGTCATCTTCAAAATTTATTTGTATCTGCGCACCAGGTGTGCCCTTCCAGGTAATATCTGTTAATATTGTTGATAAACTTTTTTTTGTTTTATTTTTTAGTTGTTTGATACCTGCTTGGCTTTCGTGAGACAATATTGAATCCAGCGAGCCCATTATTTCTGCTATTCTTGATGCTTCTTCATCTGCAGAAAAGCTTTTATCTGATAGTTTATATTTTTCTAAATCAGGTCTCGCGTTTTGAAAATTTTCTACAACTCTTTTAAGTTGCTTTTCCCAAAGTTGGTAAGATTTTCTAACCTGGTTTGGCCCATATCTTCTTGATTGGGATGTTGGACTAGATATCGCCCCTCTTGTGGTACCGATTTCTGCAGCAATATTATTTGCAACTGATGTTATTAATTGAGTATCTGTTACATCTATCTGACCAAACGGGCCTAAATCCGCAGTTATAGAACCCGGCTGTAAGTCTGAGTCTTGACTCGCCTGAACCGCACTGCGCAGCTCCCGTATTATTTCCTTCTTTCTTTTACTGGCATATGCTCTATATTTTTGATATTGGATCTTGGCGTCTGGATCTTCTGGGTCTGCGCCGTTTGCGCAATAATCTGTTTGTAAATTTTCAATATTTTGTGCGATTTTTGATTCTAGAATAGGAATAGTCTCTTCGCCGGTTATAGTAGATCTGGACGGTAAACTTTGCAACATTTCTTTATTTATAGTAAAATATGCTCTATAAACATCACCAGGACGTAAAGAGGGTGTTCTTAATTCTATGAATTTTACAAGCGGACCAGAGTCTGTGCCTCCTAGGATAAAATTATCGTCAACCCCATCAATCGTTTTTTTGTAATGAGATAAAGCCTGGCTCGTGGCCGTCGATATTAGTGAAGCTTGTATTTCTCCTGTAATAACCGGCGGTAAATTTTCTAAAGTATATTCTGTCCTCACAAACATTCCAATAGTTTTCATGTTGATTAGAAAAGGTTCTGGGTCTGTAAGGTAATCTGGTTCTAAAGCCTGTGATGATAATGCTGCAACTTGTACTCTAGACATCACATCATTAGTATAGTCTGCTTCTTTTGGAAGCAATGGTGCTATGGAATTTGCAGCTGAATAAAGCGCAGATTCTGATGGTGGTATTTTGTATATTGCAATCCCAACTTGTTGTTCAAGCCTATTTGCTAAATCATATTTACTATTGTAAAACCGACTAAAATTAGATACAAAATTTGAATGTTCTTCTTCATCCTCTTGGAAAGACGTAGTTGCTTCAACTGAGTCTGGTAGTGCCATTGAGCCGTTTTTTATCGACTCATAAATATACATTGGTAACTGAACCATTGGCTTTATGGTTGAATAGTATCCCTCATTTGTTAAGTCGCAGCCAGGAGCGTAACCCATCAAACAAGCCAATGTGCCTTCGCCAACATTTCCTAGTTCTGATTCGAATATAGACTCAACTTGAAATATTTGTGCCAGTAAATCTTCTTTTGTCAAAGACGGCATTGATAAATATTTTTCAAAATAAAACATCAAAATAGTAAGTTGATTATTGATTTGGTAATTCATCAACTTTGATTTCATTTTTTCATCAAAAGTTGCTCCTACAATAGAAGATACTTCTGTGCCTGTTTCACAATCAAACCAGTTTGAGCCTATAGAAAAGTCTTGTGGTGATGCATTTTCTATTTGAGTTGATGTCTGTACTTGACCTAGTGCCATTTTTATAGCAAGAATATCTCGACCCCTTTGGCCAAGTGTTCTTTCTACAAAGTTAAATGTTTCACCTTGTGTGTCGATCTGAAAAAATATAGTCTGTCTAGTCAATTTTTATACCTCAATTAGTAGTGTTATACACACTGTTTATATAGTCATCCTCAGACGAAGTTAAAAACTTTTTCCGGTATGAATCAGCATTTGATTTATGTTTTGGTATCTCCATCATAAAATTTACAAATTGCGAAACTGAAGTTTCAACACCCATAGCCCAAGCAGTTATTGAAGGTGTTGTAGACGCGCCCATCGCTGGTGATTGATGAAAGTGCGTTGCTGTAACTTTATTATACGACATCTGCAATTTTATAAATGCAAATACTAAATCTACAAATTCATTATGATGTACTAATAACTCATCAAATGCTTTTTGAAGATTACGCCCCCTCGGAATTGGATGTTGATCCCCCAATGCGCCATTACCAGCAATCAAATGTATTCCTCCAAAAGAATCATTTGCAACCCCCATGGACGTATGCAACTCCTCTTGGCCACCTGTTACAATTTTTATATCGTTTCTAGCATGCATTCTTACTCTGTCTGCTTTTAGCATTATGCCAGATGAGGCAACTTTGGTGTTCACATCTGATAAAGGACTCATTCTTCTTGATATCCCAAAATTGTGATCCAGATCTGTCATTTGGCTTATATATATTCTGGCAGCATCCATGATTACACCTGGGTGGTGGGGTTTCAAATCAGGGTTTGAACTAAAAAGTTTTTCAGCTTTTAGTTGTGGTATCTCTTTAGTATTAAACAAAGGTGATACTTGAAAACCAGGCATAGGAAATGGAGCCATTCTTCCCACAACAATGTCTATAGCACCAGCTCCCATTTTATTAGAATGGCCTGATTGTGACCTTTTCAAATCGCTGGAATTATATTCCCCAATACTGTTCCTATCTCTTCCTAATACTATAAAAGCATTATTATTGACTCCACCCTCATTGGATAATCCCTCTGCGGTGAGGACAGCATCACCGGGGCGCGCAAAGTAAGAGGGGACTGGCTCGCTTAATGCCTTGTGGCCAATACCATTTTCTCCAGCATCGAATGGTGGCCAATCAATATGTTTCGGTCCATGTGTTATCTTTACAAAGTCTGATACTGTGATTGACTCAATTTCTTCTAATAGTTTACGCTCGTCGTCGCTAATTGGTGGTCCGTACTCTTCTGGAATAGTGCCGCCAGAGTCGATAGGGTTGCCCTCTACATCAAATGCAATTACCGGGCGTCTATTCGCAGATGAATCAGAAAGACTCGGGGAAGTGCCTTGTTGTGTTGGGTTTTTTGCAGTTATATTCATGGGCCCCATCTCATAAGATTTAGATTTTGTACCAGAAGTTTTGGGCACTATAGGCCTTTTTGAAGGGACATGTTCAATGCTTGCATTTGAGATATCATAATCTGTGCCTTCAAGGTTATTACTTTGATAATCACTTTGTAATTTACTCAGGGCCCCCTGAGATGATGCAGCTGTATTTCTCCCGGTGGATTCATGCTCAGATAAAAGCTCGCCCCTATCTGAGTATACTCTGGCAACAGATACGGATTCACCCCTTTTGTTTTTATATGAAGATATTTTTATTTTATTTTTTGATGACACTTACATAATCTCCTACTTCAACTTAACAATAATCCCATAAAAAAAGTTATCATCTATAAACCTTACTCTGATTGGGCTTTTTTGTGATGGTTGGGAATCTTGAACTGAATAAAAGGTTTTAAATCTACTTATTCTCTTTCTGTAATAATTGTAGTTTTTCAATTCGTCTTCTGTCAAATCGCTTTTTTGTTTTTTACCAGCCTGGCTGGAGAGTGACATTTTATCTTTGAGTTCATGATAATGTTCCACTTCCTTGAGACTAAGATTTGGTAAATAACTTTCCAATTCAGGTATATAAACTTTTATCCTATATACTTCAGTTTTATCTGTTGTCTTTGAAGTTGATTTAGCAAAATTAGAATCAAACCCAGTGTGAGTTTCCATTAGACACTGGGGCATTGTAATGCTATCGTAGTCCATGACTACTCCTGTAAAATCTCTTGTTTTATGTCTTTTTGCCTTCTCTTTTCTTTCACTCGTGACTGTTGCAACAACAACATCCCAAGGATCTGGGTCATTTGTAAACTCTGCTAAATAATCTTCTGTTGGTGTATTCCCAAGATTTTGAACAATATTATCTAACTCTGTTTCTTCTTTTTTTTTGCCTGTCACTTATTGGTCCTCATTGATAAGATCAAATAACTGTTGTTTATCTTGCTCAGTTATACCATCAGCTGTTCTTTCTTTTTTTTGAATAAGAGAGGCTAGTTTTACTAATTGTTCGTTAGAACGCTGCAGCGTTTCTAGATATTTTGCTGCAATCATGCCAAACTCTCTATGCCTATCTTCTCCAGATTGCATATATTTCATAAGATTCATCAATAGAGTTTGTGTTGCTGCTCTATCCGTTTCTATGTTGTCTGTTGCCTTTTCTATAAAAGAGTCTAAGTTTTTGTTTTTCATACTTTTAAATAGCCAAAAATAAAATTATTATTCTTTATCCCACTTGTGCTTGAATGTTCGATAACGATCTCTAAGTTTGTTCAAGTTATTTACCACTTGCTTTGTATTTAGCCCTGTCAATTCCCTTAAATAAAGATAGACAGCTTTTTTGTTGAATATCTCAATATCTTCAATGTTGTGCATAAGAACTTTCACTGCGTCTAAGACTACCTTTTCGTTGGCTTTTAACATTCCGGTGTCCCACTTGTCAAGTTGTGTGAGTAAACAATTCCAAAATTCCATTTCAGCTCTCTGCGTGACATAATCAATAGTTTGATCAGATGTACCTAAAGTATCTGGTCCACCGGTGGTAACTAACTGCTCAAAAGAAACTTCTCTTTTCAGTTGTTTTGAATTTTTCTTTACCTTGTGGATAAACCAATTTTTAGTAACAACGGAAAAATATGAAAACGCTTTAGAACCTTTATTTGGATCATATTTATCTAATATTGTTGTCAGCCATATTTTACAGTCATCTCTAAGTGGATCTATGTTTGGTAAAGTGTTGAACTTATACGTAAAAATAATCTTATTGACCATTTCTGAAAATGCTGGACCTATAAGTTTTTCATATAGTTCCGTCCTTTCCTTCAAACATGTTGAATTTGCATATTTCACTATTGCATCTTCATGAACCTTTGTGAAATA
>Ga0160423_10001916_pt1 | contig 17403 bp, 2 predicted proteins | sample CRUFie14St8metaG_FD_108191 | JGI IMG/M metagenome (GOLD analysis project Ga0160423, IMG submission 108191) | Marine microbial communities from the Costa Rica Dome - CRUD Field 142mm St8 metaG | ecosystem: Environmental > Aquatic > Marine > Oceanic > Photic zone | place: Costa Rica: the Eastern... | reverse complement strand
AATGGGAACTCTTGTATATGTTCTTGCTGTTCCAAGTCCTACGCCACGACCTCTAACAGTTACAATCTTCAACTGACCACTAGTGGCAGCGTTCTGTCTTACGGGAGCATCATCAGTGCTTGTTTCCCATGCGTTAGGGACAGGAATATAATTTGTAGAATCAAACTTAATCGCTTGACTTGGTTTGATAGTATACAGATACTTCCAAATATATCCATCACCACTACTACCTGCTGCTCTTGGTTCCAAATCCGTGAAGGTTGGTTCGTCGAGAGAAGGACTACCCTGATAAGCATTTTCAGGAGTAGCATTATTATAAAGACAAATATAAACTCTATAATCAGAGTTCATTACATAATAATTGGCATCATAAATGTCAAATGAACCAGATGGTTGAGATGGGTTATCTCTGGTGATATCATTTCTCCACATATCATATGTGGTTCCTGATGACCAAGTTACCTTTCTAACAACCTGACTAATATCACTACTAGAAATTTTCTTCATAGCAATCATAGTGTCCCAATAATCATTGGACTCATCCAACGCATCCTTGGGGGATGGAGGACTAGTATTCCAATCCGATTGATAATCGGAAGCATTGGGGAGACCAATGAAGGTATAATACGAATTCGTGCTAGACTGTATACCAGCGACGAAATTCTTCGCATTAAGAATTCTTAATTGGTCAGTTATAATCGCAGCCATTTTAAGTAGACTTTTTTCTTATTTAGACGGTATTTTAGATAGTATTAGGGTAGACACTGATTGTATTACCCATTCCAGGGTGTGATGTACACTGATAATATAATGTATTTGGTGCATCCATAGGAATTTCAAATTTCAATGTCCCATTTGATACCGCATTATTAGTAACGCCAGCATTATAAGCACTGCCACCTTCAGATACTCTAATCTCAAACGGATGAGCACCCATTGAATTTACAAATTCATAAACTCTACCTCTCGCAAGGTATAATACTGGATCATTAGTCGTTACTGTGAATCCAATTCCAGTAAATGTATAGTCAGCACTACCATTAGCACCAAGTGTCCATTTACCGCTAACAAGATCTGATCCATCACCTTCAAACGAACCTGCTGTTGAAACCCCAGTAACAGTTAGTCCATCATTTAAGAGGGTGTTACCGTTGACAACTAGTGACGTACTAATACCAGTCGCAGCTGTGACATCGTGAATTGCTACAAGTGGTGCAGCGGTAAAGTTTCCATTTACACCAAATTGGAATCCTGCCTGTTGAATCAGAGGAACGGAACCACCACCACCTCCATCAGTCACAAAACGAAGAACACCATTTGATGTGAACATTTGTGCGGCTACAGGAGCTCCAGGACCATTGTAGTAGAATCCGAGGTGATTCGCTCCTGATCCATCAACGTTTTGACCGACAGTGAAAGCCGCAATTCCATTTGGATTGACAACTGCAAGTTGACCATTTGGTGCAGCAGCACCAACACCAGCACCAACTCTCAGTGATCTAATAGTACCGATACCAGCAGTCGCAATGCCAGAGATGTTAACATCACTTGCTGTTGTCACACCAGAAACAACAAGAGTATTTGCTCTTACTTCAGCAGTAGAACCACTACCTGTGGCAGTAGAGGCAATAGTTGTAATACCAGCGTTAGTTGTTACTGTGATATTATTGCCCGCAGAAATCAAAGTAGTGATTCCAGTGAGGTTTACACCACTTCCAGTGAAAGAAGTAGCGGTTACAATACCCGCAAACTCCGCATTACCGCCTGCTCTGATAGTGACACCAACACCAGTGGTGGTGATACCAGTGGTACTGCCATAAACAATACTACCACTCGCGACTGGTGTGTTTCTTCCACTTGTGGTCACGCTGTTAGCCGTTACTGTGTCTGAAAAGACTGAACCAACCGCTTGATTATTTGTTACATTTCCTTCACGATAATCAGGATCAAAAAAGTCAAAGACAACCACCCAACTGCTATCTTCTACACTCCAGATTAACATTCTATCTTCTGGATCTGTTCCTGTCGTTGCCACATAGTAGTAGTAGTTACTATCTGCGTGGAACAAAGCATTACCGGAAGCTACTGTTCCAGTATCAAGAACAAATCCTGTGGCCTGAGTCTGATAGGTTTGGTCGAAAGAACTTGGAGATAATCCAGAAAGAGTTACTGAATCCCAGTCTGTCCCTGCTACTCCTGTTTGAGCAGTACGTCCAGCTCCGATAAACAGATGATCGCTGATACTGGAAATACCAGTAACGAGAATCTGTGATGCTGTTATAATACCAACAGTGGATACACCAGAAACAACTAATGTATTTGCCCTTACTTCGGCAGTAGAACCACTGCCTGTGGCAGTGGAAGCAATAGTTGTAATACCAGCATTAGTTGTTACTGTTATATTGCTGCCCGCAGAAATCAGGGTAGTGATTCCAGTAAGGTTTACTCCACTTCCAGTGAAGGAAGTAGCAGTTACAACACCAGCGATATTTACATTATCTAAGTTTGTATGACCATCTACATCTAAATCACCATTCGCATCAATATTACCAGTGAATGTAGATACACCAGTAACAACTAACGTATTTGCCCTTACTTCAGCAGTTGATCCTGCGGAGATGCCAGAAAGTTCTGATCCATCACCATAGTATTTTGTTGCCTGGATTGAAGTTGCTCCAGTCACAACACCCAAGGTTGATACACCAGTAACTACTAATGTATTTGCCCTTACTTCAGCAGTCTGTCCTGCTCCAGTGATAGTAACGGAACCATATGCGCTGCTGATTCCAATATTGCTTCCAGCAACAATTTGAGTTACAATACCGACATAAGCATTAGTACCATCACCGATGACACCATAGACTTCGCTAAAATTGGAGTTAACTTTGGTGGCACCCGTCAGCAGGGTATCCCCTGTACCATCATTAGGAGTTGTGCCTGTACTAATGCCTAATCTTGCCATTTCCTACAGCCAGTTTTTCGTAAAAGTATTTAGTTAGACGTAGTTATTAATTTTAAGTGGATTGGATCTTGTCACCAGTGCTGATGTTGAAAGACCAGTAATTCCATCCTCACCGTAGAAGTTAAATGTGCTAGGATTAATATTCCTAGAAACATTTATCTTACCCCAACTGAATCTACCGAAATTGAAGGAAGAACTGATTCCACCTTGGTAGACAACAAATTCTTGACCATCAAACGTGTAAGCAGTTGAATCAAAGGTAATAAGGTTACTACCAGCAGTAACGGTGCTAATGTTACCTACGTTAGAGAAGACTCTTCTAACAGCAGTTGTCCCAACACCGATTACATTGACATCAATTGTTGTAACATTTTCTACTTGATAAACTGTATCGCAGAATGATGTTGTGATGCCAAGGATAGTGGAATTGTCATTATATAGTGATTCAAGCGTTCCAGCAGCAGGTGTTCCAAGACCAATGTTTGATCTAGTAATAGTGTAATAATCACCAGTGGAGATACCACTAATTGTTTGTGCTGTGCCGACTAAATCAGAATCGCGAAGGTAAGAGTCACCTGGAATAAAGAAGTCAAAGATTACCTGAGTCTGTGTTCCAAGTCCTGCGGTAAATGTAGTTGTTCCAAATCCAACGATGATACCGTTATCGCCAATGTAGGAACTGACTGTCATATTCTCTTCAATCAGTTTGGGGGTTTCAATCAAGCAAATGGGAGGATTGGAATGGGTATAACCGGAACCAGGATTGATAATACCCGCTGACAACAATCTACCATCCGAGGTCATCGTGCCAATGCCAATTGCCCTTGAACTAATACCGCTCTTTGGATTGGATACAACAATTGATACAGTAGAGAATCCAGTGTATCCATATCCATTTTCGGTTATGCCGAATGACAGAATTCTACCATCGTTCTCAACGATAGCAGTCACCGATGCTCCGATTGGAGCATCTTGTGAATTCAGAGAAATCCTGTTCTGGAATCCTCTAAGATTCTGTTCATTCTGAGCGTCATAAATTGGTTTTACAGAATCAACGTGAATTGTTGTGGTTGTGAGACCAACATTCTGAATGATGTAGGATGCGGGGAAGATACTTGGTTCATAAGAGACTCTATCTTTACCGACTTCATCTCCATTGATAATCTTATCAACAGTCTGCTTACACCAAGTGACTGGTCTTACCAGAGTTTGATCCGTGGTCACACCAGGTCTTACATAAGAGTTTGTTTCAACAGTATCAAGAGTATTGATACCAACAACAGTTCTAGGATCTTGTTGTAGAGTTTCACCTTGACCCCTAGATGGATCATTGTTAAGTTGAACAGTATCACCGACCTTAATGGTCTCCTCAACGTCAGTTAGAATAACGTCCACATCACCTGATCCTTTATAGAAAAGGATCTTGGATGTATCACCTGTCAAAGCAGTTCCAACTGGTCCTTTTGGAGCTTCAGTAAATGTGATTACGCTACCACCCTCAAATGTATAACCTTCGTTTGGTTTTTGAAGAACATCATTGATAAACACCAGAAGTGTCTGTTCAACTTCAATATTTGATCCAGGAGCTGCTTTGATAGAAACAGGATTCTCATTCAGAAGAAGTCTAAATGATCTATTAACTCCATCAAATTCACCATCAAATCTATCAAACACCTGGAATTCTCCAACAGACCATCCGTTGAATTGATCAGAATAAACATCATCAATTGTAATTTGGAACTCATCAAATGTAAGTGATGTGTTGGTGGGAATACCAGTCAAACCACCTACATTAACCGTTAGGATGTCTCCTTCACGATATCCATATCCCTGATTATTCAGTTCAAAGTCAATAACACTGGAACCTTGTCCGACAACAATATCAACAGTTGCCTCGGCACCAGTCTGTGAAGGACTGGAAGAACTATAAACAAGAGGAACATTATAATATGAGAGGGGATCATCAAATACAACAACTGGTGGGTTGGTGAATGTGTAACCTGTTCCAGGATTGGTGATCGCAACACTTACAATATTACCACCTTGAATGGTAGCGGTGCCGATATTAACCAAATTGGGAAGAACACCACTATAAGTCTGAACACCAACATTTACAACAGTATTGATTCCTGCTCTGTATCCAGAACCACTATTGCCGATGCTGATGGAGGAAATAGTACCAAATCCAGAAACATTAGCGGTGCCACCAGCAGCGACCAAAGGTTGATATCCAAAACCACCAGTTGAACCAACCGAGATAAATCTACCACCAACTGGCAGAGAAGATTTATTGGGATCATAACCCTGGTCTACGGATTCACCAGTGAATACGATGGAACTAACTCCAACACTTTCTTCAATATTGTAGTCACCAGCAAATGCTTGAATACCTTGATTTAATTGATAGATGCCATTAATCAGAACAACCGTGCTAGTATCAATCCCAGATACATTAGATCCGCCGCTTGTGAGAGTATAAGTCTTGCCAACACCTGTGAATCTATCTGTAATATCATCCAAGACTTTGTTCAAATGATATGTTTCATTGGTTGAACCAATGGCAGCACGTTTCATAAAGGTTCTACCCTGGAACATTGAACTGGTTGTAATTCCAGTCCAATCTCTCTCATTGGGGTTACCAGTTGTCGTGCTCAAAGGAATATTACCAAATGGTGCCTCAACAAAGTTGAGAGAGTTATTTGTGATATTGTAGTTACCAGTAAATTTAGTTACAGTGTCACCTGCTGTGTGAGAAGCAATGAGAGAACCCAATTGTGCTCTTTCAACCAATACAGCAACGGTGTTACCAACACCAATGCCGTCAATCTTCATAAACTCATCTCCAACCTTAATGATATCACCTGCGGTGAATGAGGTAAGTCCAGTTGTATTGAATATAGTATCAAAGACTATATTAGTAGCAAGTTGTGTGGTGACATCAGTTTCAGCAATGGGTGACTGAATAATGTTATCAATCGCCAGAATCGCTTTGGTATTTTGCTTGGTCGTATTGATTGTGTGAGAACTTCCGGCACCAACACTAGTAATATCAATCGCTGCCGGAGTTTCTGCGAGAGCGTCTTCAGCAGTCGCTGCGAATCTAATAGCAGACTCACTATCTTTGATTACAAAGACATTTTGTGGTAATCTATTAGTGGCACCAATTCCTGGGAACGTGGTGCTGGCAATTTGAATTGCCATGGTTGTACCAGCGCCCGGATGACCATATTCAACTGCTTCGCCGGAATTAAAGAAGTGATTAGGTATAGTAATTTGATTTGTAGTGGTATTACAAATTGTAGTATCAGAACCATCAAACACTCTTCTGAAAATATCCAGACCATCATGCTTAAGTTCAAATCCAGTCCTAACATCTAATAGTGTGCCTTGATATGATTCAGCATCAGTAGTAATTTGAACATTTTCAATATCAATTACACTATCTCTAAGATTTTCATCAAAGACCATCAATTCAGTAAAGTATGATCTAATGTCCACATTGATGCTTGGTTCTGGTGTGTATACGACATTTACACCACCCGTGGCATTAGTCGTGATGCCAACTGTTCCGATGTGTCCACCAGTTTCAAGATTTGCCCACTCTACATAACACTCATTTGATGAGGAGTTGAGAGCAGCAAATTCAAACAACTCATATCTGTTATTCGTGGTATCCTCGACGCTAAACAGATAGTAAGCAGATTCAGACGGTGAATCGTAAGATGCGACAATATTAGCAGACGGTGATCCCGAAGCAGCGATTGTGCTATAAGATGAACCAACTTTTGAAACATTAAGAAGTTCATTACCTGTGGTTGTATTAGAATCCGAGATAAGAATTGTACCAGTCGTACAAGTCATTGCGAAACCTATCGAGGAATCTGGTGTAAATTCAACGATTACATTACTACCAGAGATTGTAGAATCAAATGTGCCGAATCCAACTCCTGTCAGACCCTGAACTTCATTGAGCGCATTTGTTTCCAACTGATAGCAGTCGGTTCCATCGTGAACGATATTAAGTTCAGCACCATACTTCTGATCATTGGCACCATCAAACAAAGCAATAACTTTTGCTGCTCTATATGTTGTTCCAAACGATACAATCGTTGTTTTAGTGCTAGCAGGAATTGCCTGATAACCACCAACCGTGTATGCCACATCACCATAAGCATCTAACCCAGTATCTGAAAGATCAGAGAGGATACTGATAGCAGACGATGATATGTCGTATACGTTGGTCTCAAACTTAACTGGGAAGAACAACAGATTCCATCCAGTTCCCGTAGCGGCATAATCAAAGTATCCAAGATATGGATAAGACTCAATTGACGCATATTGAGAGATATACCCAATACTATCATCCTGAAGAACACTTACAATAGCAAATTGTCTCTCATCGGTGAATGTTCTGTCTCTAACATATGTAAAGATTTTATTATAGCAATAATTTGAGTCATATCTAGCAATGACTTCAAAAGGAGTCGTTCTGGCATTACTGTTGAATTGATCACTAATATCATCAATTTCAAGAACCCTATTTCCGACTGATTGAAGGAAATCGGACAGAATTTTGTTCTGGAAAACTACTTCATTGGAAATGTAAACATCATCGATAAACTCTCCTCTCTCTGATGCTATATCAAAGTCTGGATAGCAGTTTAAATCACCTTCACTGATAATATCAATAAGATTCTCAACATTACTATCCTCTGTGGAAATAATGGCAGATTCACTGGTTTCGGCGGTGCTGTAAATTTGTAAATCAGCAAACTTTCTATATCCAGCAGTATGAGTTAAGGCACTTACCGGATCATTCCACTTATCAAGGTCAATTTCAGATGAGATAGAATATGACAAATCTTGATAGTATTCATTATCAGGAATTCTTTGAAGATTATTATTCAGGAATCCAGTATCCTTTTGCCAACCTTCATAAATTGTTGCTCCGGCACCAACTCTGATCTCTCCATCAAATACGGTCACTTCTTGAATAATTCCAACAGAACCGGATGATAATCCTCTTATCAAATCATTTTTAGAGGCAACACCATTGACAGATGTTTTTAATAATTCGTTATTTTCATCGTAACTCGCAACTCTTCCACTAAAATTATCAGCAACAATTCTTTCACCCTCTAAGAATAGGTTTTTGGTGAGAATTGGTTCAAATATTGGGAAATGAGACTCCGGCACAACCTTACCAAGTGAGTCATTATTAAAGTTACCAGGGAAACCATTGCTTCCTAGTTGTTCAGTCAGGTCATACTCAACATAAGCACCACTACCACCAGCGTTTGTGTTAACTCCGGTGACAGGGAACAATGTGTAGTTGTAATTTTTAGAATTGAACCCAGAACCAGTAGATCCAACACCCACGCTGATGTTCTCAACCAGAATATTCTTTCCTACCTCAAATGGGAACTCTGAATTTGATGCGAACTGATGAGATAAGGAAAGTCTTACAATATTACTTGTTGAATTGTAATTTAGTGTAGAGACGGAGTAACCATTTGAGTTATTCGTAGGAATAAACTTGGGTGGTACGAAATAAACATTAGATGAGTTCTTGAGAACTTTAACTTCCGTGTCACCGAGAGAATATTCTAATATAACATCAAGTTGCTTGTTTGTGATACCATCAAAAACAAGGATTTCGGGAGATGTGAGATAATTGATGCCCGAAGAGGTAATACCAATTGATTTGAACGATGAAAGAGGTTCTAATTTCAGAACTTCTGGGACTCCAGCAATTGCGCTGATGGTAGGATCACTAGCATAGTCAAATCCAATGTTATTTGATATAAATCTAGCATCAAGAAGTTTTCCGATTTGATTGCTGGTTGCTTCAACTAATCCACCTGTGCCCAGTCCACTTCTAATAGATGAAATTGAAGGAACTGACTTGTACCCATAACCATTATCAATAATCTTAACAGAATTGATAGGTCCAAAAGCATTTGTGGAAGATGTACTATAAGAAGCTTCGCAATTGGTTGAACCATACGATACAACATTAGGAATATCAGCAACAACATATGTAAATGTCGTTAAACCGATACCAGAGAGTGTAACGAGTCCATCAATTTCAGTTTTTACAACATCAATCTGATTGTATGCTTTGACATCTTCATCAATAACCAATTCACTCTTAACAGAGGGAATAATAGAGTCATTAATGGTTTTAAATCTATACCAAAGAGAGGTCGGGATCTTTTCAGTTACTCTGATTCTTAAATTAGCAGTGGTCGTGATTCCTGGTTGACCCGAAGATAGAACTTCAAAGGTATCATCTAATCCAGTAGTCAGGAATCTGTTATTAAATTGAGGATCCCTGAATATTTCCATTTCAAAGGCGGGATATCTAACACCATTTGATATAAATGAGAGTGATGGGTCAGAAAGATCAAAATGTAGTATATTCTTTTTGTTTGTGTTAATGAATGGGTTAATTCTGGAAAGAGTTCCTGCTGAAGTGGTTGTTAAATTGACAAAAGGAGGGGAAACCAGTTTAAGATCATTCTTGTTGTGAACAAACTTGATTTTAGTTTCTGAATAGAGATATACAAAATATACTCCTTGATCAACTAAACCACCTAATGGAGAAGTAGCGGTGTGAATTACCCTATCACCCGTCTTGAATGGATTATTTGAGAACGCAATCGTATTTTCGACTAGATCAACATCTCCGGCAACAAAATCTACCGGATCAAAAACAATTCTTCTGTTGTAGTCATTATAGAGAACCTTAACATTTACCGTGTTGGTGGGTTTTAGGTCAAAATTGACTTTATCAAGATAAGAAAGTCCATGAGTTCCTGCCGTTGAAACAATTACGCTGTTTCGTGAGGCGGAGGATGTAAGAACGTTAGTGAGATCAGTTTTAAAACTATGATTATCACCTGTTCCATTACCTACGAGGTAAAGAAGACTTGCTGTGGTGCTAATACCAACATACTTACCAATGGTGTTAAGACCGACTAAATTAGAACTAATACCAACCGTGTCTAATGTAAGTGGTACTGCGAAAAGGGTTGAAATACCCGTCAGATTTGATATTGGCGATCCATCAATACCATCCCAATAAGTAATAGATGTTCCACCATTGATGTTATATCTCAATTTGTCATTAAGTCTCAATCCATGATTTGGAAGGAAGATGGATCTTGGTTGAACGAAGACTTGAGTGGCACCCGCTCCTGGATTTGAGATAGTAAGTGTTACGCCAATCCCTGTTCCAGTTGTGCTTCCAATACCAACGCATTCGCTTGGAGTGAAATACAACTCCTTATTAAAGTTAAGAATTTTAGTTGTACTAGCAGAACCAACATTAATAGAAAATCTTCTAGGATCATTACTAATAGCGGTCGTAGCAGTATGTGCCGCAGATGTCGTCCCGTCCTGCTCCCTGGCGACCCTCAAGCGGTTTGGTTCAATGTTAAGGACTTTTACCTTCTCTTGACCAATTTGAAGAATATCATTAACAACCAGGGAAGGATATTGAGTAGGACCAGATACTGGAATAAAAGTATTAATGCCAGTAACAGATGTGTCACCAATTGCTTCTGTCAGTACAAAGTTGCTTGTGGTGACACCGATTCTATACTTTCCTTCTAATTGATTAAAGTATTCAGACTGTGAGTTGAATGTTAATACATCATCATTGCTAAACCCATGAGGGGCAGATGACATACCGATATATTGTTGTCTTGACTGATATGGAATGAACTCAATGTTGTTTACCGAAGTTGTGGCAATGCTTACGCTATGAACAGTTTTGCCAGTAACTTCCTTAACTGATGCTCTTGCGGAGAATCCACCACCTTCATCACTGTCAAAGAAAATCTTGTCACCGACCTTATAATTGGTTCCTCCGGTTACGATGCCAATATTATCAATACTACCAGAAGAGGCAGCATTGATTTCTAATGTAGGAGGAGCAATTTTGTTAGGATTGAAAATATACTTATAATCTCCTTTAAGTCCATCAAGATTATAGAATCTGGTATTTCTTAAATAACCATCATTACCAATGGAATATTCTAACTGATTAGATGACTTTCTGAAGTTAAAGTTATTTGGTTTTGACTTGAAAGACGGACCTACAAGATATGGGAATACTGGTCTCTTAAACTTATCAAAAGGACCACTAGTATCTACTCTTGCGTCAAACGTGGCAAAGTAAGCATAGACTCCATTTGGGAAATCGGGTGTTACACAAGTTCTACCATTATGCTCGTCGAGATCTCCCGTTCCCCTATAAACATAGTCCTCTACAAAGAATCCTTCTCTGAAAACAGAAACAGGAGGTCTCTGTGCCTGACTAGTTACGAGTTCATAACCAGAAACCATTTGCTTAACTGCGCCACCTGTTCCATTGCTATATCCAAATGGACCATAGATTGGGTTTCCATCATATGCCCAACCAATAATGGGAGAGTGTTCATCAGCACTTACCTCAATCCCATTCTCCTTAACCAAGTCAGGAGATCCAAAAATTGAACTACCATTGGAATCAACTGATTCTACCGCCTCTCTTAATTTACGAGGAGCATAAACATGTGAATATTGAAGACAAGTCGAATCGATGTTATCTTCGATAAATCCATCATCATCACCAATGTTATTAAAGTCATTAGCAAAGACATCAACATTCCACTCATTAATGTTTGCTTCGGCAGTCGCTCCTCTTCCAGAAGGAACTACATCAATTCTAATATCACCTTGACTGTATCCAATACCACCACTGATAACATTTACTGATACAAATGAACCATTATCGATAACTGGAGTTAATTTACAAAAACTTCCCACACCAACAATATTAAGATCTGGTGGCGAATTGTAACCAGTTCCGGGGTTTTGGATGATTACGTCAATGATTTTACCATTTGAAACAACGGGCAAGAGTTGAGCAGATGTTCCACTTTCAAAAGTAATACTTGGTTGTCTGTTAAAATTCAGGATGGTTGATGAACCATATCCTACACCTTTTGAGATAACGTCAGCAGAGGTTATAGATCCTCTGAACACAGGTGTTACTTTACATGTAAAATCTTGATTTGTTAGACTATTGACACCAACTGTTCCCTCAACCGACATTTGAATCGGTTCATAGTTAAAAGAACCAGTTCCAGTTGAACCAATGCTTACGGGAATATTATTGTCAAAGAAATAGTTCCTACTGGTGTTGCCAGTGCCAACCTCATACAGTTTGATTGTATCTCTGTTTACGGACTTGACAATGTAATCAGTAAAAGAACTCAATCCACTGATCGGCGCATCACCAGGAGTATACCTAATAACATCTTTAGTCGAGTATCCATGACTATCAATCGAGAAACAATTAAGTGCCGTGATAATACCAACGGGATTAATATTCCTTCTGTTACTCTTATAACCCTCTCCTGGGTCTGTGATAACAATATTAGTAACAGTTCTCTTTCTCTCAAAAGAATCAATGGAGTGGGTGTTATTACTAAACCCAGTCATTGTGATGGTGTTGATACCAGATATAGCGTCTAACTCGCTTGGGTGAAGTTGAATTGTAAAGGCATCCACCACATTAACATAGTAATAAGAGTTCGTAGAAAGTCCTGTAACAGGAGCAGTTCCATCTGTTTTGTAGATTACTTTTTCATTATCTCTAAACTTATGGAATGTTGAAAAACCAATCTTATTATTTGGATTAAGTGTTAGGTTGGTGCTTCCTGCGCCAGCATTAAACGGAACACTATGAGTTACCGAAGATACATTAACTTCAGCAAGTGCGTCTCTGGTCGGGAATCCACCAGTAATTTTTACAACTGGGGTATCAACATAATCATACCCAACATCAACAATATCAACCCTCTCTAATGAACCGGATACGGAAAGAGTTCCTGTAGCGCCAACACCCAAAGCATCTGTAATATTAAGAGCGGGTGGGTTAATTACATCATATCCATCACCTTGATTTTGAATGCTGACAGAATTAATCTTTCCGTAGAAAACTGACTTCGACGATTTAAAGTTAAGAATCTCCGCACCATTAATCAGCATACCAGTATAACCTGGTTGAGTATCAAACACGCCAGACTGATTATCTGGATTGAGGAATTGTCTATAAAGATATTGATTCTTCAGTTCTTTATTATAGAAATCAAAGTAAATTAATTGATTGTCTTGAACTGCTCCTTCGGGAATGATATATTTTCCACTAAACAGGTCAGATTTACTCTTGGCAAGTTGAATCCTAGTTGCCGATAATCTTCTTACAAAGTAAACAAGTTCTGCTACGTTGGTGAACTTGTTCTCCGTTTCGGTGATGATCTGAAAACCATCAGGTGTAGTTGTGACATTTTGAACTACACTGCCTTTATAGAATACAGAGTCTCCTGTAAAGAATCCATGATCAGTAGTGGAGGTAACTTGAATCACTCCACTGGCATCTGCTTGACCCGAGAACTTTACAGTTTTGTTATATGGATTAAGTTGAATATCTGAATAATTAGGCAGCGAGTTGGAAGCGACTATAACGTCTTCATTGAAGTTATTATAAACTGCCTGTACATTGGCGTAACTATTATTAAGTTGTGGGAATTTTGAAGAACTACCCTTCAAAATAAGATTTGTTACAGTATATGGAACTGTAAGTTTGTTTGTTGGTATAACAGAAGACAGTTTTACAGAGAAACTTTTCTTGCTATTAACTTTCGTAATATTACCCTGCCTTTGAACCCCGTCAGAACTTATCAGTCTGATTGCGTAACCCTTTTTGAAGAAGTGAGCAAGTTCTAAATCAATTTGATAGATTGCTTCAGAGAGGTCAACAACTTTAACATCACTGACATCATATTCTGTTTTAATATTGTAAAACCAATTAGTTGATTTAATTTTAGTTAAAGGAAGACCAAGCGATTTAACATTGATAGTATCGCCTGCTCGCAGAGATTTGGTTTGATCCTTTATCTCTAAGTTTTTCAAAGTAGAAGTCATTCTAACTTTGATCTGATCATCCGTACCAATGCCAACAAAAGCGAAGGCATTGTTGAAGTACCTTACAATAGTCTGATCCCCGATTTCAGAAACAATATTGGATGAACTGATCCCAATGAATTGATTGTCATTTCTTGATGTATAACTTACCTTTAATTCATCATTGTTTCTAGTAACAATACTGAGACTACCGCTGTCTGGGAATCCAACAGTTGAATCAACATCAATAATTGTAGCGCCAATGGCAACAGAATTGACTAATTGTGTTTTGGGGTTAGGTTGGAATGAACCATAGATGCTACCCTCTACGTTACTATCCCTATCGTATCCAAAGTCAACACTAATTTGATAATACTGTCCCTTATCATAATTAAGTCTTTCAACACCACATACAGATCCTCTGACAACTTTCTCTAACTCTGGACTACCATTGATAGAGTTAATTCCAGACAAGGTGCCCATAGCACCTCTTCCACGTCCAAGACCCTGCCTTCCAATACCACCTTTTTTGCCGAAGTTGATAATTGGTTGATATAATGTTTTGCCATGCAGTTTTAGGGGATCTCCCACATAGGATTCAACAATAAAAGACTTGGAAATCCTATAATCAGCGTCAGATGGTCTAATCAGGAATTTACTTGGAAGGATAACCTCTGCTTCCTTGCCATATAATGCTCTGAACAAAATCTCAACAGAAGCATCTGTTCCCTTTGAACTGTAAAAACTATCTGATCCAAAGATAAAGTTTCTTTGGTCAAGACCATCAGAAAGTTTTCTATTTTGGAAACCAGGTACAACTTGTCTTTTTAATTTCTTGAAAAACTGCTGTAAGAACAGAACATTCAAGTTCTGAATCTTCGCACCTTTTGTGTGATTTGTAGATAGAGATGTCTCAAATACTAATTTGTCAGGTTCAGGACCAATGTATGATGTGATGCCACTGAAACCCCTCTTACAATTCTCAAACGCAATATCTGTCCTAGTCTCATAAGAGATAATCTCATCATCAATTTTGATCAGTCCATTCTCATCGGGGAATCCATATGTAAAGTTGCTGTCAACACTTGTTTTAATGGTTGTAGAGGAAAAGTCAATATCCTCTTGAAGAACTGTCTCTGTATTCAGAGCGAATAATTCATCAGTCTTGACATATTGATCAAGATTTTGAATTAAATCAAATGTACCACCTGGTATTTCTTGTGATTTATAATACTCCTCTAGAAAAGTAACGAGCAGAGGAAAATCATCCTTAACGTACTCAGGAACTTGAGACGCAAGGACATTTTGGAATTTTACTCTATCTTGTGCCATTTGATATTAATAACCGGAGGAGGAGGAGGATCCTGAACTATAAGAAGATGATGAAGAGGATGATGTAGACGGAGGGGTATATGATGTAGGTGGCGCGGTCGGTGTGGACGGTGTAGACGGTGTAGAAGTTGTTGGTGTCGTGCTTACCATAGTTGAGGTAGGAACGGTTGGTGTAGTGGTCGGTGAAGGAGTGGATTGAGCGGTCGATGCTCCTCCATTCTCACCTCCAACAACAATAGGCACACCACGAACTAAAGCATTTCCATCAAAACTTGGAGACACAACATAGTTCGTTCCAGATACATCAGTTTTGGAATCAATCTGATCTATAACAGTATTTACCCTGGTATAATTAAGGTCTAATTGAAGATAGAGATCTTGAAGACCGATAACATCATTTGAGTAAGGAATAGCAGAAATTTCAATGATAGGTGTAGTTCCCTTTACCAAGACAGTTGAAGTAATCTTGATTGGGTTCAACATGATCTCGCCAATCTTATAATTTACGACTCCAATGTTTCTCTTGACGATGACAGGTTGACGTGGGGAATTCAATTTGAAGAGGAACAAACTTCCTGTTTCCATATCTGCGTTTGGAAGATCGCCAATGTATACAGTATCAGCAATACCACTAATTCTGAATCCCGAGGATCTAATGTTGAATCCAACCATCGCACCTTCTGCGACAGTACGGCAATGATTCTTGATGCGGAATCTGTTTCCAAAACACAACTCATATTCAGCGAACTGTCCGGTCTTTGCCTCTAGATCTCTTCTAATCTGAATATTGGTGATGTTTGATGTAATCGCAGGATTAGACTTATCAATAACACACTGATACTTACTATACTTAAAACGTCCACCAAACTTGTTTAGTTCAGTTGAATTAGCATATCTACCAATCGCTGCCAGAGCATCATCCTTAACGGGGTTAGAGATACTTCCCTCACCTCCTAACTGCATTGGCGTTAGATTGCTGTTGTAGTAGATATTGGAGTCTGCTTCAACAAAGAGGAATGAAAGGTCAATTATATCGATCATGATGCCTGCCACCTTATACTTGGCAAGTTCAGAGCGAAGGTTATCTTTCAAACAGTTTGAAAGGAATACGCCATTGACAGGTTTAATACTAATGAATACCTTTCCATATTGTGGAGGATTCAATTCTTCTCCACCATATGCCGATACAGATTCTGCTTCAGCATAAATTTTAGGAATCAGTGCCTCATAGTCGGCAGCAGTAACTGCCCTGTTCTGTGAGGCATAGACTTGAGGACCATACTTTTTAATAGAATCAACAGATTCGATTCCGGCACCACCTGCTGATGGTCCATCAACAGTCATGAATGAGAAACCTTTCGTGACTGGTGTGCCATTGTTAGTAACGATTGAACCGGCAAACGTTACATTAGTGATGTTATTACCAGATGACCCACTTGAAACAATATATCCAATATCTACTTGATTAGGTTCTTCTAATTTCTTCGCAATGATACCATCACCAAAGAGTAGTTCATAACGCTCCCCCTCGGTCTCCTGAAGGAAGAATACACGACTTTCCGGTCCAACACCTATAAGACTGTTGAATTGCTTGAATGTGGACTTTACAGTGGACGTAGAGGACTCGTTTACTGTGACATTGATAGTTGTTGTATCAACGCCAGTATTAGGTAAGATAAACTTTTGATCAGGATTTCTTGAACTTACAGTATATGACTGCTCAAGATATGAACCTTCGTATAAGATAATATCAAAGAACTCTGCGACACCATTAGCACCTACAGCAACTGTGATATCCTGTGGAATTGAAAATACAAAATCAGTATTGCCGAAACGCTGGGATGTAACAGCGACTAATCCCTTCTTAAGCGTTACAGAGGCAATATTAGTAAGGTTTGATACCGTAAACGATGCAGACAGTCTTGCTGCTCTTCTAGAACGTGGTAGGTATCCAATATTTCTCGCTAGTGATACGACGTTCTCTCGCAACGTCGCACTATCAATGAACACCTCATTCGTCACCATGTTGGCGTTGTATGAGTTGATATATGTGTTATATGCTAACGTATCAATGATTGTCGAAAGGTTTGACCCTTCAAAATCATAATCGGTGAAATTAGAATTCGCACGAATATAGTCCTTAATGGACGTTT
>Ga0160423_10001915_pt1 | contig 17408 bp, 15 predicted proteins | sample CRUFie14St8metaG_FD_108191 | JGI IMG/M metagenome (GOLD analysis project Ga0160423, IMG submission 108191) | Marine microbial communities from the Costa Rica Dome - CRUD Field 142mm St8 metaG | ecosystem: Environmental > Aquatic > Marine > Oceanic > Photic zone | place: Costa Rica: the Eastern... | reverse complement strand
TCTTCAGATAATGCTTCTGAAGGACAATTTACTTCTTGGACTTCACCAAAAGAATTAAAAATAATGTATCGTGAATATAGTGGTAGTTATGAAAGTCACTTACATTTTAACCATTGGTGGGATGGTACAGGCGCAACTGGTACTGATGCTGTTAGATCACCTACACTAACAATTCAAGCAATTGCGTAAAAATTGTATAAATAGACCAAAGGGTTTTTAAATGGCAACAAGAGCATTTTCAATCGAGGATGGTAACCTCGCAACCAAATCCATTATTACTTCGCAAAAGCGTACGTATAAGGATATTGACTTGTCTTTTGCCAAAAAAGCATCAGGAGAGATATTTAAAAAGACAGATGCTGCTGCAGTAAAACAAGCCGTTAAAAATGTGCTTCTTACAAGTAGATTAGAAAAGCCATTTAATCCAGATTTTGGTGCAGGCCTGAATAGATTCCTATTTGATCTTGATACTAATTTTGATCGGTTTGAAGTTGAAGATGCAATTGTATCTACTTTGGCAAGAATAGAACCAAGAGCAAGAGTAATAGATATAGATGCAATTATTTCTCCAGACCAACATGCAGTAAATATTACTGTTAAATTTAAAGTTTTAAGTACTGACACAATTGAACAAGTAACAGTATCACTTACAAGGTTAAGATAAATGACAACGACAACTACAATTAGCAGCTCTGATTTAGATTTTAATACAATTAAAAATAGTTTAAAAACTTACTTTCAGTCTAAGACTGAATTTAGTGATTATAATTTTGAAGCAAGCGGTCTATCAAATATCTTAGATGTGTTAGCATATAACACACACTTGAATGGCTTGGTAGCAAACTTTGGCGTAAATGAATCGTTCCTTAATTCATCGCAGTTAAGATCTTCTGTAGTTCAACATGCAGAAAATTTAGGTTACTATCCAAGATCTAAGACTGGCGCAACTGCGACAATTACTATTTCGGTTTCATCAAGTGATGCATCTACATCTGTATTGACCTTGCCAAAATATTCAGTCTTTACCGCAGATGTTGATGGAACAACCTATTCTTTTAGAACGACAGAACAATACACCGCAACAAATGATGGTTCTGGAAACTTTACATTCACAACTTCGGCAGGATTAACTTCAATACCAATTACCGAAGGTGAACAGAAAACAAAAACTTTTCTCGTTGGTGAAACTTCTGAAAACCAGGTTTATGTAATACCTGACGAAGATATTGATACCGCAACTGTTTCGGTTAACGTATTTGATACCGTATCATCTTCTACGTTTGATTCCTATACAAATGTAAATGCAGCAATACGAATTGATTCAGCTTCAACTGTGTACATTATTAGAGAAATACCAAATGGATATTACGAACTTACATTTAGTGATGGCACTATATTAGGCAAGGCGCCTGCAGCAGGAAACAAAATTGTTGTAGAATATTTAGCAAGTAGCGGAGCAGATGCAAATGGTGCCGATACGTTCTCAACAACAAGTATCGATTTCGATAGTTCTATTTCTGGTGAATATACCGTTACTGCTTCCTTAGTTTCCGAAGCAGCTGCTGGTGCTGAAAAAGAATCTCTCGATTCAATTAAAGTAAATGCGCCAATTGGATTTGCAACACAACAGAGAATGGTTACTTCTGAAGATTATAAAGCAATTATTCTTGAAAATTATTCATCCGTTTTAAAAGATGTTGCTGCTTGGGGTGGTAATGATAATATACCTCCTATTTACGGTAGGGTTTATGTAAGTTTAAATTTTAAAGACAATGTAACTGAAGCTGTTAAAACGCAAACAAAAGGTAATATTATTTCGAATTTAACAGAAAATTTAGCTATTATGTCGATCGATACAGAATACACTGACCCGACAACTACTTTTTTAGAAGTTACTACATCATTTAATTTCGACCCCGATCAGACAAACTTAACAGCAGAAGCAACTGAAAACTTAATTGAAGAAACAATTACTAATTATTTTACAAATAATCTTACTACTTTTGATGCTACTTTTAGAAAGTCTAATATATTAACTGATATTGATGGTTTATCACCGGCTATTCTTAACTCTAAAATGGAAATTAAACTACAACAAAGATTTACACCAACTGTAAATTCTACGGCAAACTATACGGTTGCTTTCCCAGTTGCTTTGGCATCACCTGACGATGTACTTTATAGAGTAACAAGCTCTTCTTTTACGTTTGACGGCCAAGCTGCGCAAATCAAAAACAGATTCAGTAGCAACATTTTAGAAATTTGTAATGCTACTAGTGGCGTAACATTGGTTGATAATATTGGAACTTATGATGAGGCTAAAGGCACAGTTAATTTGGTTGGATTTAATCCAACAGCAATTGCAGGTAGCGAAATGAAAATTACAGCTACCCCCGCAAATGAAAGTACTATTCGACCTCTTCGAAGCTACATACTTTCAATCGACAATAGTGTATCAGCTGCAAAGGCAGTGGTTGATAATCAAGAAACCCCATCCGTTATATCTTACACATGACACATTCACTCGAAGATTTAGATAGAAGAAAACTTAGGCTAGACGTACCAGCCGTATCGCAGCTTTTGCCTGAGTATTTCCAATCAGAATACGGTGTAGATTCTGGTTCCTTAACAAAACTTCTAGATCTTTATTATGAATATTTAGATAGTGATGGTGCACACGCTTTCCATAAAGAAATATCAAATATTTTTACCGCAAGAGATCCTTCCCAGGCACAGGAAACATATCTTGACGAGTTAATTAAAGAAACTGGTAACGGTTTACAGTCATCATCCTTCTTCCAAAATCCAAGATTGATGGCAAAATTATTACCGCTTTTTTATAAATCAAAAGGTTCACTTGTTGCAACTGAAGGATTCTTTAAAGGTTTCTATGGCGTAGAAGCCACAATAGAATATCCAAAAGATGAACTTCTATATGTTGGTGGGATTAGGCCCGATGGCACTCAAGGACGTATTGGATATGAATACCAAAATAGAATCCAGAATAATTCTGTTTATCAGATTTTTTCTGTTCTTATAAAAACTGGTTTATCTGTATCTGATTGGTCTTCTCTTTATAAAAGATTTGCACACCCTGCAGGATTCCACTATGCTGGATTAGTACAACTTGAAGAAGATGGTATTATAACCTTTACAGCTCAAGGTATTAACCCGCTTGAATCAAGTACTGGTGATATTGTTATTCTCGATGAAGCAACCCAAATTATTACAACAGCATTTGCACAAATGACTGCAATACTTGATTCTAGTTATAATGGTGATCCTGCTACCGATGGCGTATTTAGAATTAGCTTAACAGATAATATTGCGGCATATCAGGATATTAGTGTAGCTAGATTAAGTAATTTTTATCAAACACTTGAAGAAATAACATCTCCTAATTCATTTACTTTTGATATTAATCGAAGAAGAAGAGCATTTGATGTTGGATCAGATGACATATCATTTAGTAATACAAACGGACAGATTGGTGGGATAGGTGCACCTGGAGATAAACCAACCTTACGCGCTGTAGGTACAATTGCTCAGTGGAACACCGGCAATGATTCAGCATTCTTTGAATATTGGAATCCCAATGGTAGAGTTGGGGTTCTTCCAGCGACAGGAACTATGTCTTTAACATCATCTGACGGATTTATTGATTCAAATGAAGTTATTATGGTAACTGCTAGTAATAACTTCGTTGCTGGCACTGATAGTGGAGAAAATTACGAAAGACATTATACTACTAAGTATACTGTTGATTTATCTGGTGTTGATAAATTATTCTATTGGACAAATAGAGGTGGCGGTGGATGGGGTAATGACCCGAATGCCGCTAGTGAAAGTTTACATTTCCATTTCGGTAAAACTTTACATACCGATGGAACAATCCTTAACCCATCAGTACTGAAGTCTATTGATCCAACAGCAGTAACTGGTAATCAATGGGATAAACAAACGGTCAGTATAACTGGTATTGCTGATTCAAATGTCTTCCTTGAATTCTTCCAAGATGGCGATCAATTTGGTGATGCAAAGGATAACTGGGCATTTACAAGTGTTTACGTAGGGAATGGAAATAGAGAATCATATGATTCAATTGGACCGGATCTGTCATTGATTACAGAAACAATGGATAATGACATGTTTACTCGTTATTTGAGTGATTCGTCGATCTAAACGATTATAAATAACATTATAAGAAAATAAGGGTTTATCTATGACAAGACAAAATTTATCAACTGGTACCTCAGCCAATGACGGCACAGGCGATACTCTGCGAGCTGCTGGCAATAAAATTAATGAAAACTTTGTTGAGGTATACCAAAAATTAGGTGGTGATAGCAATACGTTATCTTCACAAATTAGTCTTGAAGATTCAGCTGTTGTCTTTGAAGGTTCAACAGCAAATGATTTTGAAACTAGATTAATGGCAGAAGATGCAACTGCTGATCGGTTAGTTCGTATACCAAATGCTTCTGGTACTTTGGTTATGGATACTTTGTCTCAAACAATCACAAATAAAACACTTGGTGAAATATCATATCAATCTTCTACCCTAAGTGCAAATTCTAGTCCTCAAACAGCAGATCCTTCAACAACATTCGTAATATGTGCAAGAGCTGATGGCGCTGCTATGACGGTTAATTTAGCGGCTGGAACAACAACCGGTGAAATAAAAGTATTAACAAATCAAAAGGCAGGCAAAGTAACAGTTACTCCTAGTTCTTTTGCTCAAGGAACTAGCTTCGAGCTTGATCAAAATGAAACAGCACAATGTATTTGGGATGGAGCGAACTGGTTATTAATGGGTACAGGCGCCACAATAACAATAGTGTAATAGGTAATTAAATGGCAGCAACAGTAACAGACAATCTAAGAAAAAATCTAGCAAAATTACTTGTAGATGAAATTAGTGCCGGGGCAGATTCTAGCCAATATTATATTGGCATAGGAAAATCTGATGTGTATAATGCAACAGATACAGTAATTAATCCAGTTAGATCGAATCGGGAAGAAAGAGATCATAGAAATAATATGCAGTCTGTGAAAAAAGTTGAAGCTGCATCTTTCGTAATTCCAAGATATAACTGGACATCAGGAAATATTTATTCTGCATACGATGATGCATCTGTAGGTATACCTTCTAATTCTTACTATGTTATAACAGACAACAATGAAGTTTTTATCTGCTTACAACAAGCTAAGAATTCAGCAGGTGAATCCCAAACATCGGTGAATAAGCCTGAAGTACCAGCTGGTGCAAATAACTATCAACCGTTTAAAACTGCTGATGGATATGTTTGGAAATTTCTATATGGTGTAAGTGCTGGTAAAGCAAACTCATTCCTTTCTGCAAACTTTGTTCCTGTACAAATTATCGGTGACACAGCAGCAAATGCTTTTGAAACAGATCAAAAGGCTGTTCAGGATAATGCAATTGGTGGACAAATTATCGGTATTGAAATCGAATCGAATGGTGAAGGATATGGATCAACAACACCTACAGTTACATTAAGAGGTAATGGATCAGCAGCTGCTGCAACAGCAACTCTTTCAGGGGGTCAAGTTGTAAAGATTGAAATGAATAATGAAAGTGCTGGCCTAGGATCTGGTTATGATTATGCAGAAGTTCTTTTTAATGGATCCCCAGATAAGCCTGCAAAGGCAAGAGCAATTATTAGTCCTAAAGAAGGCATTGGTAAAAATGTTATTGAAGATTTAAAATCTAGTTCTGTTATGTTAAATATTAAACCTGATGGTCCTGTAACAGTAGGTGATTCGGCAACTTTCATTGTTGGTAATTCTTTCAGACAAATTAGTGTACTAAAAGGATTAAGAGAAAAAGATAGTGCAGGCGGTCATATTGGTGGTCTTTTCTCAGGAACTTCGAGCAGAACTACAAGAGCAATGCTATCTGCAAGTGCTACATCAATTACAATCGGAAGACAGATTAGTGATACCTCTTCACCACCAATTAGAGCATATGTCGACGACGTTATAGGAACACGAATCTTCTACCATCAAAACGATAGTTCTGGATTTGGTGTATTTTCCGACGGTGCTACAATTTCCGACGGCATTAATTCTATATCGGTAGATAGTGCTAACAGACTTGCTACAGTCGACCCATATAGTGGTGATATCCTTTATATGGAAAATAGGGCAAAGGTTTTGAGGGATGCTTCCCAGCAGGAAGATATTAAAGTTATTTTAACGGTGTAAAAATATGGCAACAAATCTTACTAGTACCACTTTTAATACTACCTATAAGGATGATTTTACTGATAGCGATAACTATCATAGAATCCTTTTTAATAGTGGTAGAATCGTGCAGGCAAGAGAATTAACTCAAGCTCAAACTATTCTACAAAAACAAATCGAAAGATTCGGTAACCATACCTTCCAAGAAGGTTCTATTGTAAAAGCTGGTGGCTTTAATATTAATAGTGGATATGAATTTATTAAACTTGATACAACAAGTAACGCTCTTCCTGGCCAGCCAAATACTTTAGTTGGTACAACATTTACTAGCATTGATGCAAACAATATTAAAGTTGAAGTAATTGAAGTAGTTGAAAGGGTAGATGCAAATAACCCTGCAACACTTTACGTAAAATACGTCTATACAAAAGATGCTACCGCCGGAGCAACTTCAATTCGTATGGCTCCTGGCGTAAATATAACAAATGGAACTACAACTCTTACAGTACAATCAACAAATACAGAGGCAAATCCAGCTGTTGGAACAGGTATTCGGGCAAGTGTAAGATCAGGTATTTTCTACGTAAAAGGTCACTTTGTCTTTACTGAAGATCAGTCGATTATTGCTTCAAAGTATACTGATAATTTTACAGGTGATATTGGATTTAAAGTTATTGAAGACGTTGTAACAGCAACAGATGATATCGATCTATTTGATAACCAAGGCGCAGTACCTAATCAAGCAGCGCCAGGTGCTGATAGATATAGAATTAGATTAGAGCTAATAAAAAGATCTGAGATTGTTGGTAATGAAACATTCGTGTTCGTGGGTGAGATTTTTAAAGGTGGAATTGGTAAAGTCGTATCAGAATTTAATCCTTACAATGTTCCTAATCGGGTAACGGCGCAAAGAATCAAAGAAAATTCTGGTGATTATATTATTAAACCATTTGAAGTTAAGTTCGAAGAAGATTCCCAGGATACACATTTACTTCTAAAAATTAGTGATGGTATTGCTGTTGTTGATGGATTTAGAGTTTCAAGAAATCCTTCTGAGGTTCGTGTTCCTAAATCTAGAAGTACATCAGTTTCAACCGGGGTTAGCGTTGTTGCTAACTTTGGTAACTTTGTTAACGTCTCTGGTGAAAATGGTAATACAAATGGACTACCTAACTTAAGTACACTTGAAAGATTAAGTATTCAAGGCAGTGCTAATTTTGCAGGAGGATCTAGCGGATTCCTTGGTTATGCAAGAGTGAGGGGTATTACTGAAGACGGTTCAAATTATAGGTATCATCTTTTTGATATTGATATGAATTCTGGTAAGAGCTTTAGAAATGCAAAAAGTATTGGTACAGATTCGGATAATTGGTTTAATATTATACTTGATAATAATGAAGCAGTAATTCAAGAACCAGAAAAAAATACAGCTCTCTTCCCTCTTGGTGGTAATAGACCCTCTGCAATTAGTGGCGTAACATTAACAGAGCAAAGATATGCATCTAGTATTAACGCTAGCGGTGGCGCTTTACCTTCTCTTGGATCTAATGAGGTTTATGCTAATTCTAACGATTGGGTTTTTGCTAAAGCCGATAGTGATATCTATAATGGAAGTGTAGCTTTCAGCCCATCTACAATTGATGGACAAACATCGGGTACAGTAACATTAAGCGGTACTTCTGGTAGTAATGTTGAGTTAGCATATTACGTAACTACGACGGCAACCGGAACAAATATGATTCGGGAAAAGACAAAGACAACACATGCAGCTTCTGGACTAACACTACAAACAGATAGTGATGGCGTATCATTCTTTAGTATTGGAAAGCCTGATGTTATTTCAATTAATAAAATTTCCGATTCAGCTACTGGTACCGTAGATTATACTGGTAGATTTACTCTTGATAATGGTCAAAGAGATAATTTCTACGACATTGGAAGATTAATATTAAAGCCTGGTCAATCTGCTCCGGCTACTCTTTACGTATCGGCTGAATATTTTGACCACGGAACTACTGGTCATTTCTTTGCTGCTACATCATATGATTCATCTGATATTGGTGGATATAGAAATATTCCGACATATACATTTTCAAATGGTACCGAAGTATCTCTTGCAGATTTCTTAGATTTCAGATCGGTTAAAAATACATCAGGTACTTTCTCTGGAGGTGATGCAATTGTACATCAGTTACCCCAGCAGAATGATCTTATTACTATCGGAACTGCATCATTCTATAATAAACAAACTGGAAAATTAATTATCTCGAAAGATGGTGTACTGAAATTTATTGAAGGGGAATCGGCACCTAATGTTCAGTCATACCCTGAAGTACCGGTTGAAAATCTTCCTTTATATAATATTATACTAGGCGCAAATACATTAAGTGATTCTGATGTTGGTGTCCAGTTTATTGAAAACAAAAGATTCACTATGAAAGATATTTCGGTTTTAGAAAAAAGAATTGATCGTCTTGAAGAAGCCGTAACACTAAATTTATTAGAAGTAGATACTAAAAATATTCAAGTTTTAGATTCAGCTGGATTAAATAGAACACGATCTGGATTTGTTGCTGATAATTTTGAAACGCAATTCTTCTCAGCTATTAATAATGTAGATTACGCTGCTTCAATAGATCCTTTTGGCGGACACCTACATCCAACATTTAACGAAGATAATGTTAGACTAATTTTCGATTCTGCAACCTCTACCAATATTGTTCAGAAAGGTGATAACCTTTATATCGATTATGATAGTGATACGTATTTAGATGCATCGCTTGCAAGTACATTCTTTAAAATTAATCCTTTTGATGTTGCTCAATGGAGAGGTATATTGACCTTATCACCAAGCTCAGATGAATGGAGAGACGTTGAAAACGTTGCTGGTAAAGTAACTGATGGCGGTATACAATTAAATACGAAACAGGCTTATCTCTGGAATAATCACCAATGGAACTGGGGAGGGGTTAAAACCGAAGACTTAAGTGTTGGAAGTAGAACTAAAAATACTAAAAACTATTTCTTCAATAAGGTCGTATCAGACGAACGTATACGAAAAGTTGTTGGTGAAAGAATTATTGATACAGTATTAATCCCCTATGCAAGATCAAGAAAGGTTTTCTTCAAGGCTGAAGGCTTAAGACCAAATACACAACACTTCATGTACTTTGATAAATCAAGTATTGCATCATATGTAAGAGAAGAAACGTTTGTTAGATACGCAAACGTAGGTATAGATAATGGAAACCTTTATAAAAATGCATCATCACATCCTGACGGTAATTCTATTCTGGTTGCAGATTCTGATGGTAAAATAGAAGGTTCTATATTCATACCTTATAAGAGATTTAGAACCGGTTCAAGAGAGGTAGCTCTTATGGATGTTACCGCTTATACTAATGAGTTTGCATTATCTAATTCTAGAGCAACAACAAATTATGCCTCGGTTGGATTACTAGATATTAATGAACAAGATATTGTAAATACACGTGTACTTACAATTAAGAGTCAACAAGCTCCGCGGCCGCAAAGACCTGCTCGTAGAGATGATGATGATGACAATCGTTCATCCGGCCGGCAGTACTATGACTGGAATGGTGATGGTAAATTTAATAGAACAAATCCAAGGCCTCCAAGATCCAGCCCAGGTGACCGGCGATTCAGCGGCGCTGATGATCGCTTTGGTAGTAACCGCCGGTAAGAAAAGAGAGTATATAAATGGCACAAACTTCATTAGGATACAACGTAGACCAATATTCAATAGCGCAGTCCTTTTACATTTATCAAGAAGAAGGAATTTTTCTTACTGCGGTTGATGTTTATTTTAAAACAGTTTCTGATCCTAATACAGTTCCTGTATTATTAGAACTAAGACCAATGGAAAATGGGCAGCCGAGTGCTATTACTTTAATACCAGGATCAGAAATAGCTGTTCCGGCATCTAGAATACAGTATTCTACTAATGCATCTCTGTCAACTAGGTTTGAATTTGAAGAACCTGTTTTCTTACCAGGATTAAGAGATTATTGTTTTGTATTGGCAACCAATTCATCTAATTATGAATTGTTTGGGGCAACAGGCGACACCTTTGTTCTTGGTTCTACCGAAAAAAGAATTACAAAGCAACAGACACTTGGTAGTCTATTCTTTAGCCAGAATGCGGCAACATTTACTGCAGCCCAGGAAATGGATTTATCTTTTAAATTAATTCGTGCTAAATTTAAACATACAACAGCTACTGCTAGACTAGAAACTGTTAGCCTACCACAAGTTATTTTATCTAATAATCCGCTTTCTATTGATTCAGGATCGAATCTTGTAACTGTATATCATCCTAATCACGGATTCCAACCGAACGATAGAATATCAATGAGTGTTGGCGGTGGATCAGTAGGTAATTTTGATAGCGATAAGCTTACTGGAATACATAAAATCTATGACTCAGATGGTTCTGTTGACCCGTTACATTACCAAATCGAATTAGCTGACTCAGCAACTTCTACCGCAATTGGTGGTGGTTCACTAGTTACTGTTGATAAAAATATACCTTACAGTATTATATATCCAAATGTTCAATTTATTGAACCTCTTGGTACTACAATTGCAGCAGGATATAAAGGACTAAGATCACCATTACTTAATAATGCAGATTGGGGATCAACCTCTGCAACATCAAGATATAGCCAACCTGACGCAAACTATAGACCAATTTCATTAAATGCGAATAATGAAGCTAGTGTACCCTATGCAATGATTAGTGATAAACTCCTAGACAGCTCTAGCCATTCTTACTCTGCTCAGATGGAACTTAGGTTAGCAACAGGAGATTCTAGTATATCACCCGTTATTGATTTACAAAGATCCTCACTAACTGTTGTTGGATATCAAATCAATAGACAAGCACAATTCAAGACTGCTGATAATAAATTTAGAGCACCAGTTAACTTTGTAGAGGAATCAGCTGCTCGTGGGGGAACGGCTGCTGCGAAACATATTACAAACCCGATTACACTTGAGCAAGATGCTGTTGGACTAAAGATTTTCCTTGCAGCAAATAGACCTGCCGAAGCCGATTTCCAAGTTTGGTTTAGAACATCAACTGGTGATGAGAATATTGAAGATAAATCGTTTACCCTTTTATCAGAAGAAACCAATAACCCAAGTGATGAAGATACTTTAATTTTTAGAGATTATGAATATCTTGCAGGAGGATTAGGTGGATCTCTTGACCCGTTTACTAAATTCCAAATTAAGATTGAGATGAGATCTTACAATTGTGCAAAAGCGCCGGTATTTAGTAACCTTAGGGTAATTGCACTGAGTACATAATGAGAAACGAATATATTAAAATTGAAGATGAGGTTGGATATGTTAAGGATACAAGAACAGGAGCTATCCTTAACATAAATAGAAATGAAGTAGAAGCTGCAAGAGAAAGAAAAAAATTAAGAAAACTACAAGAGCAGGAGCTTGAAGAAATGAAAGAAACTGTTCATGATTTAAAAAATGAGATGAGTGAAGTTAAACAGTTATTAAATAAGATAGCAGAGAGGCTATAATGGCAATTACAGTAATCAATTTATCAGACCCTATATCCACACTTGTTACTAAAACGAATACCATTTCGTCTGATATGGGTGATAAAGCTTCTTTGGCAACAACCGCTACAACAAATCTTGTTGCTGCAATTAATGAAATTAATACAAAAATTGCTAGTCTTGATACAGAATCAGAGATTGCGGCACAAGTAGAAACATTTTTTAACACACAAGGAAATGTTTTAGATGTTAGAGGATTTCATGCTGATTCTGCAAATGTAGATTCTGCAACAATTACAACGTTAACAGCACCTACTGGTACAATTTCAAGTCTAACAGCTGGCATAACTACAATTGATTCTGCAGAAATTACTACATTAAGAATGGATGGTGCTGGTTCACTTCAACACTTAAAGCCTTTACAGATTAAGAACTCAGCTGGTACAGTTTTATTAGCAGGATATATACTATCGACAAGTAATACCAGTGGAACTATCTAATGGCAGTCAGAACACCGTTATATTTAGACGGAACAGATCTCCGCGAAATGACGTCAGGTCAAATTACTCAGATTAAAAATAGAGTAGTATATTTACATGGTGATGCTAGTTATAGATCGAGTAACTTAGTAGTTGACGGTGTTGGTACTGGTATTAGAGGAATGATAGATAGCCGAGATATTGCCGGTGCTCAAACATCTGATGCAAATCGGTTTTCTGATAACAATTCTTTTATTAGTTCTAATCCTGCGATTGATGCAGGTGCTACAACAACATACGATAAGATTAGTACCTCAATTAGTTCACCATCTGACCCTGGCGATACAAGCAACATAGCCTATCCACTTTATTATGATGGCAATGGTGTACTACAATCTATGTCACAAACAGATATGTATGATACATTTATTAATGATGGTATTGATTTAATTGTAGATAATTCTGCATCAAGAGATGGAACATATACCGTATTCACAGATACTAGCGGTCTTGCTGGGGCAACTTTAATTAGTTCTACTGCAATTTTTACAGATCAACAATTTAATGAAGCGGTTCACAGTAATTCAGTATCAGAAGATTCGGGAGGAGGTGCACAAAATCTAAACATATTAACACTTTCAAATGTAGACCAGCCAATAACAGTACAAAATTACTATCTTTGGAGAACGAATCAAGGATCTGCACCAACTATACAACTGCCTGTTAGGGTGAATGCAAGTAATGAAGTTTCAGAATATACTGCAGGGGATTTCGATGCTGCTTTAGGTAATCTTTTATCTTTCTCTGCAGCAAGTAGATCACCATATAGAATTGCATACGATATTGAAGGTGTTGGTACAGATGCATTTACAATTACAGCTGCAGCAAATACGCCTCAAGCTCGTGGGTCATCGATAACTGATACAACATTACATAGTCAAGTAAGAATAAATGATCAAGACGGTGCAAATGCATATAAGTCACAGAATCTACCAGCTGGTGTAAGTGAAACAGAGACAACATATACGTTAAAAATTTATAGGTACTAAAATGGAAAATCACAATTTTGTAACCGCAAGATTCACCAATAATGACAGAACAACTGTTATGGCAAGGTGGATGTCAAAAACCGAAAAAGATAAAAATGGTGAACCAATCTATCGCGTTGAAAATGCTTTAGCTGATCCGGATAATCCAATATATAAAAAAATCTTAGACTATGTAAGTGAAGATTTGTTACATGAAAATACTGTAAATTGGGCAAGAGCCCAAAGAGAAGGTTATGATAATATGGTTGAAGCTATTGCTTTAAGAAATGGTGATATTTCAGATTTTGGTGATAATACACAATTTGCAAAGAAGTTAATGGAATTGCTAGATAGTGAAGTAGATAACGAATCATTATTTAAGTTTAAATTAACACTTTTCGATTCCCCTAAGATTAATGATTCAAAAGATAGAAATAAAAAAGCTGCTTTACGTAAAGCAAAAACATATCAAGAGGTAATACAAGCCGTATTAAAATTCTAATAATGAAAAATATATTATGTGTCAAGTGGGGTGACAAGTATAATTCTGAACATGTTGAAAAATTAAAAGAACAAGTGGAACGTAACTGTTCATATGATTTTAATTTTTACTGCATAACCGATAAACCCGAAAAAGATTACGACATACAATTGCCAACGACTTGGGATGAACACTACATTCCGGAAAAGGAATTCTTTTGGGCTTACAGAAAGTGTTACATGTTTGACCAAAGAAAAATATTTGGAAGTAAATCAGAAAATGATGAATATCTATTTTTTGATATTGATGTACTTATACACAACTCCATTGATCCTTTGTGGGAGTTACCAATGGATAAACCTTATATTGTAAGAGGATGGTGGAATGATATATTAAACTGCCAGAAAAATTATGGCAAGTTAAAATCTACACCTTTGAATTCTTCGGTTATAAGATGGAATGGTCTTCAACTAAAAAATATTTACTATCATATTAGAAAAAATGCTGATATGATTTTCTTTACATATAAAACAATCGACAATTATTTTAACCACTTTTTCTATAATGTACATAATGAAGAAGATTCATTTTTTCGTGGATATCCTAAAGGTATGATATATTCTTGGTATAAAGGTAATATATATCCTGAAGACATGGAATTAAAAAAATTAAGAAAAGATCATATTGTATGTTTATTTAATAATAGTGCTTCTGGTGTACATGAAGATATGAATGACATAAGAGAAATAAGTGAACTATATTAAATATACACCATATAATAGTAATAATTGGATGAGGTCATTAATTTATGTACATAAAGAAAAGCCATATCTATTTCAAAGAGTAATAGATTCTTTTACAGAATCCCAGATTGAAAGTAAATTATGGCTGAATGAAGAACTCAATAAAATACAAAGTGAATTTAATAATGTTGTAGTATTGGGTGGCTGGTATTGCCATGTTCTAACTAATATACTAATTGAAAACTTTAATGTGAATTTTATTTGTAATTACGATATTGATGTAGATTCTAAACATTTAAGTTATAAGTTTAATAAAAAATACAAGGATGAAGAAAAATATTTTTGTAGTAATAGAAATTTATTTGTTGTTGACAATTTAGAAGGTAGACATAAACCACATGGTAATATTGATTTATTCATCAATCCTTCTTGTGAGCATATGTTCTATATGAAAGAGATATTTAAAAAACATTTTGATGATTGTGATCGGCCAAGGCCTTTATGCGTTTTACAGTCGACTGATAAAGACGATTATGATGACCATATTAATTGTGTTAAAGACCCATATGAGTTATCAGATCAGGCAGGATTAGTTGAAACATATTATACAGGAACTAAAAAGTTAAGCAACGGTATGAACCGGTTTATGGTAATTGGAAGATGATATACAAAGAAGAAGGGAAAATAAAATGCCATATCGAGTTGTCTAATTACTGTAATGCGGCTTGTCCCATGTGTGGGAGAAACATGGTAGCTGGTAAAAGTAAAGATTATGAAATGGTAATGAGGAAAGATGTTAATACAAGCGAGCTATTATTACCAGATATACAATCTATATTTGACAAAAAGTTTTTTGATACTTACGATTTAACTGTAATGAATATGTGTGGTAATAGAGGAGATCCTGCTACCGCAACTGATCTTTTTGAAATATGTGAATATTTGTTTTCAATGCAAAATGATTTAGCAATTACTATTGCAACAAATGGTGGACTAAAGACAGCTTCATACTGGGAAAAATTAGGGAAACTATTTAAAAAGTATGGTAATGGATCACGTGTTACATTTGGTATAGATGGTTTAGAAGATACAAATCATATTTACAGAGTAAATGTTAATTTTAAAAAAGTAATGCAAAACGCCCAGGCATTTATAAATGGCGGTGGTGATGCTCGGTGGCAATACTTATTGTTTAAACATAACCAGCATCAACTGGAAGAAGCAAAGAATTTGGCAGACCAAATGGGATTCAGCCAATTTTTTTATGTACACACCCCGCGATTTGCGCACACCCAAGAAGGTGATGGGGTAAAAGTTTATAAATGGAAAGGCAAAAAATATAAATTAGAAACAGCTGATCCTGAATTTATGAAACGTAAAGAAGCATGGCAATATATTATATCAGAAGATGGAAGCGATGAAATTGAATGTAAGGCAGCAAAAAATAAAGAGTTCTATATTGACAATGGTGGTAGATTAATACCTTGTTGTTGGTTAGGCAATTCATTAGATTTAATGGTTGGTCGTAATGATCAACCACCCCGTGACAAAATTATGAACCTTTATGATATCGATGAAATGGACGTTATACAAAATGATTTAGTTGATACATTACAGCACAATTTTATACAACAAATTGTTCCTATGTCTTGGGAACATTTAGGTGAAGGCTGTATGTCACTTACTTGCAAATCGTTTTGTAGTAAAAACAAAAACATTAGAAAGAGTAGAAACTATGTCAGTTAGCCAAAAATGTAATTACATTCGTAAGTATTGTGCAGATAATGATATTTTTTATTTAAAAGCAAATATTGAATTTCCAGAAGAATCTATTCAGGAAGCTTTACAGGTTTTAGAAGAAGGTTTTTTTGTTAGGCATCGTGGTGGGCAGAGTGCTGGATGGCAATCATGTGCGTTGTGGGGTTGGGGGAAAGGATCTCCAGAATATTACCGTACAATGAATCCAAGTGGATATGGATTTACTGAGGAAGAAGTTGTTTGGGGTTGGACTGAAATACAAGAAATTGCGCCACGTACTAAACAGTTCTTGAGTGATACGTATAATATGGAATATATGAGAAGATGTAGATTTATGCTATTAGAACCTGGCGGATGGATCGAAGCACACGATGATGGTAAAGAAAGAAGTATACATTCTGCAGTCAATGTAGCAATTACACAACCAGAAAATTGTTACCTGCGTAGAGTAGATACAAAAGAAGAAGTTCCTTTTAAGCCAAAGCAGATGTTCTTTTATGACAACAGGGTTGTACATGAGGCCAAAAATAATTCGAATGAAAATCGGTTACACTTTATTATACACGGCTTTACTGACCAAATGGCTAAACAGCTTTTAATTAATAGTTTCGAAGATCAGTATCATGAAATCGAACTTTAAATCAATAAACGATTTTATAGATGAATTTTTTACTGACAGAGAGATTCGTAAAAAGTATGAACATCTTGCATTTATTGTACTAGAAAACCATGACATTCCATGGACCTGGTATAAGGAAAAAATGTTACAACTTCTACTTTGGAATATGCAAGGTGGAGTAACTGGTGCCGGGTCAGGCCATCCTATGTATTTTTGTGATGGTGATATACACGAAACTTTAAAGCAAGTAAAAGAAGACGGTAAAACCCATGCAATGGTTTGCCAAATAGGAATGGTTCTGTGTGGCTTTTCTGATCAAGTTACTGTCAAGACCCCAATACAGAATTTTTATGAATTCTCAGAATCAGACCAGTTTATGAGAGCACATATACTTGCTTGGCCAGGTTATCCTTCTAAAATACATATGCAGCACTTCGAAATTAATCTAACAAAGTGGAACGGGAAATCTATAACACACTTTGGTGATTCATATACAAGAAGTAAAGAAAATATACACGATGATTATACCCCCCTGTGGATAGATACAGAACAT
>Ga0160423_10001914_pt1 | contig 17411 bp, 21 predicted proteins | sample CRUFie14St8metaG_FD_108191 | JGI IMG/M metagenome (GOLD analysis project Ga0160423, IMG submission 108191) | Marine microbial communities from the Costa Rica Dome - CRUD Field 142mm St8 metaG | ecosystem: Environmental > Aquatic > Marine > Oceanic > Photic zone | place: Costa Rica: the Eastern... | reverse complement strand
TTTTTATAAAAATATCTTTATGAGATAAAGGTTCGTTATATCTACTATAAGCTATTTCACCTTCAAAATTCATATCTTTTAATTGTTGTAAGATACTTAAATATTTTTCCTCAGGCATTATTATATTTTCACTTTTCCTATCTACAAATGAGTTTGGACAAAACCAACACTTTCTGTTACAATAAGAAAATATTTCAATCTCTATAAAAATAAAATCATCAATATACATGATTATCAATTATCCTTTTTTTATAATCAATCCAAAATTTTTTTTCATTTTTTCCATACTCTAGCATTAAATTATAATTATGTTTCAAAGTAGGAATCATTTCCAAATACATATTATGCAATTCATCTAATGTCATTTTATTCAATTGTAAAAAAATATCATATGCTTTTTTAAATCTAATATTATGATTTGGCTCTTCATCATAACTTTCATCCCACCATTTATTAAATGTTTTAAATCCAAGCTTTCTTAATTTACTAAGTGTCAAATAACTTCCACAAACAACAAAAGGATGATAGTGACAAAATGGTTTAAATGATTTTTCAGTTATATAAGAATATGAATCAAAGTTTGAACTTTCAGTAACAAAGCTAACATAAGAATTTTTATAAGTTTCTGGATACTCATACCCAAATCCATTAACCTCATCAAAATCTTCATAATCAATAATATTTTTTTCCCTTTTTAATAATTTTTCAAAAATATTACGATACTCTCTTTTATCTATAAATAATTTTTGGTCCCACTCTCCATATGGTTCAAATTTACTTTCTTTAGAATAAAGTTGATGTATCTCCTCTTTAAATTTAAAATTAAATGATATTAAATTATCATCAAATAACTTATCTCGTTCCACTAATATTAAAAATAACATCCTATGTGGTTTCGTTACTCTTCTATTATAACATAATACTTTTTTCTTTCTTTTCACAGTTAAAAAATCAATATTATTATAAAAATTATTTTTAACCGCCTCTTTTGATTTCCTAACCAATGGATAATCACAAAATGCAAATTTTATTTTCTTTTTAATTTGGTTATTTCTACATATCTCATCATACCAGTCTAAAACATGACCATTATTATATTGCCCACATATTACTTTTTCTGGATTAATACCTCGTTCTTCTAAATGTTTATGTAACATTATAAAATTTTTCTTATTTATCGAACATTCAAATAAATTAACAATAAATAAAACAAAATTATCTATAGTATTAAGTTTATTTACAATATCATCAGATAAATTTTTTATTAAAGAATATTTTTTTATTCGAAGAGCTTTTGTTAAAGTTCCAAAATGTTCTAATGGATAACAATAAAGAGTATCTGAATCAAAATCTTTAACTTCATCTATTAATTTACATTTAAACTCATCAGATATGCCAGACTGAAATACTTGAGTATGTCTTTCACAATCCAATGGAGCAGTAGAGCATACGCAGTCATATCGTCTATCAGTATATCCAATATCATTTAAATTTGGTTCCCATTTATCTTCATTGTAAATACGCGTATTTTCAATATCAGGTTTATCATATAAGAAAATAACTTTATTCATAGTATTTTTCTGGATATTCTACCAAAATAATTGGTTTTCTATTTTTATAAGCATTAATATAAGTTTCATAAATATTTTCGTGTGAATCAAAATTAATAATTTCTATATTTTTTAAAATTTTTCTAAAAGCCTCACTATATTCTGCTTTATGTTGTACACCTGGGTCCAATGGTGTATCACTACCTTTACCTACTCTAATAATTACATGAGCATCTTGATTCGTCATATGTTTAAAATTATCCAAATGAGTAACTAATTGATTTGTAGCACATACTAAAAAATCCCATCTTGGATAAAAACTTACCACACACATACCTGTTATTGAAAGGCCCGTTGACATTCCTAATTGTACTTCTTCAAATACAGGAGTTTCTATCATTTTTTCTTTTGGAACTTCTTCAAGTGTTGTTGACATTGGGTTTCCCTTATATACAATTTGTTGTCCTACGAATATTGTATTATTTTTTGATGCCAAATAATTCATTGACTTTGTTAATTCATCTTTATAAATCGTATTTTCCATGTATAATCTCCTTATATTATGTTCCGACTCCATAAGTTAATGGAAACGCATTTCTATATCTTGAACTCTCTTGTGGAATTATCATTTTGTATGCTTGTATTAATTCTGATATTCCGTCATCAAGACTATATTGTGGTTTCCAACCTGTAGATTCTATTTTTTTATTACTAACAATATAATTTCTTTTATCTGGGTCTTCATAATAATCAGAATAAGTAACAGAAGTATTTGATATTTGTTTTTGAATTCTTTCAACTAATTCTTTCTTGTTAATATTGGTATCTGATAATCCTACATTGAATATCTGTCCTTGATATTTATCATAATTATCAATCATAAACTCAAACGCAGAACTTACATCTTGTATATGAATAAAGTTTCTAACAAATTCGTGTTCAAATAATGTAATATATCTATCGGTTAATAATTTATATACAAATTCATTTACTAATAAATCTAATCTCATACGACTTGATGTTCCGAATACCGTAGCTAATCTAAAAACTATCCCATTACTTTCTTGTAATATGTAATCTTCTGCTTCACACTTGGTAACTCCATAATGACTGATTGGTGTTAAATTATTTGTTTCATCAACCATACCATCTACTCTACTTCCATAACCACTATTAGTGTTTGGATATAGAATCTTTTGGTCTGGTGTCATCACATCAACTATATTTTGTATTTGTGTTGTATTAATACTTGTTGCTAATTCTTTATCTTTTTCACAACTTGGAAATCCAACTAATGCTGCAAGTGGTATAATCACATCAACTTGTTCTACTAAGTATTTTAACTTACTCCACTCACGAACATCACCATAATGATATGTAAAGTTTTCGTGATGGCATAAATCAACTAATGATGTTTGGTTATACATCAGGTTATCATATACTATTACTTCGTGTTTCTTTAATAGGTTTCTTGTAATGACTGAACCTAAATATCCTGCTCCACCTGTTATTAGTATTTTCATTTATTATTCTCCAAGTACCACTCAACAGTTTCTCTCATACCCTCTTCAAAAGTATAATCGGGTTTAAATCCAAGTTCATTAGTAATTCTTTCTGTACTCACCATTCTAAATGGTATAGTAGTAGGTTTAGAATTATCCCACTCTACATTTGGTGTTTTACCAGTTGTCTTTAAAATAACATCCACAATATCCCCAATAGTTACAGTAGAACCATAACCAACATTATATGGTTTCATAGATTCCCCCTTTTCTAATACCAATAAACAACCTTTAATTACATCTTTTACATAAAGAAAATCTCTAACTACATCAGGACTTCCCCAAACTACAAATGGGTCTTCACCACTCAAACACCTTTTAATCAATGCGGGAACGACATGACAAGTTTTTAAATCAAAGTTATCATGTGGACCAAATATTGCAGTTCCTCTTGCAATTCCAATTTTCATATCAGATAAATGTGAAGCGTGTTCCATAACTTTTTCTCTATATCTTCTCATCCAACCATATCCATAATAAGAAATGTATGGTTCACCATCCCAATACTCATCTTCTGTAATTGGATATCGTCTATCAGGATAACCTGTAGAACTATTTAAATCTAAAAATCCCCTAACATTTGATTTATAAGAAGCCTCTAAAACATTTGTAATTACAGTTATCTGATTCAATGCTATTTGAAAATCTGTAGCAATATCCGATGGGTGTCCAATGTATCCAGCAGCATGTATTACATAATCAGCTCCCTCAATTAATAAAAGTGCATCCTCTAACTTTTCTAAATTAATGTTTTCTAATACTTCAATTCTACTATCTTTTATTTTTAAAGGTGATTCGTGAGTATGAGTTTTTACTAACGCACCTCTATCTAATAACTCCTCTATAAAGTGTGTTCCAATAAAACCACTTCCTCCTGTTACTACTACTTTTTTATCTTTAAACATTTTTCATCTCCTTAATATATAGAATAATCATTTCTACTCTTCCAAGTTTTGGGTATCTCATCATCTTTCTTAATACAAAATCCAGTAAGAGTATATCTATCTTCTTTTGCCCAAGAATTAACTGGAGTAACCCAATGTGGAAATCCAAGTGAATGATTGTGAATTACCAACCTATTTGGTTGTGGTAAAATGGTTTTAATTTCATCATCTATAACCATCTGTAATAATCCACCCCAATCATATTTCCAAGTTTTTGATTGAATGTGCATAACATATCCAATATATCCCATATAATCATCTATGTGTGTTCTTAAAAAATCTTTAGAATTATTGTGATATTTTGTTGCTTGATGTCTACCTTTTCCAGATTCTCCATTTGTTATAGATTGTATTATAGGTTTTATATACTCCGCGTAGATATTCAAAACAGTTGGATTATGAGAAACTTCTGAACTCCCCCAAAAATGATTTGTATATACTTCATCTGTCGATGGGAAATTCTTATCATCAGTTTTCCATAACTCATATCTATCATCAAATGATTGTGCAACTTCTACATATTTTCCTTTATGAAATATATCTACCATCTCATTGTAAACATCAGTAGGTAAAAAATCATCAATCACAACAACTCCGTTTTTATAATAATTTATACTATAATCCATCTTACTTCTTATATCCAGTTATAATTAAAGTTAATTTATCTTCATATGAACCATTTGATGTCATATGTAATATTGAATCATCCATTATATATGCATCACCTTTTTTCCAATTTGCAATAATTGAATCTCCTACCATAAAAACTTGTCCAAAACTCCAATCATTCATAAACACCATTATACGATTTGGTTCTCCTTTAGTATCCTTATTTTCTTTTAAATACAAATAATTGTCAACATGCGGTGGAATAAAATTTCCAGGTCGTTGTATATGAAAATTAGAATTTACTATATCCATATTAAACTTTCCTAAATATTCTTCAATATAATCTGGAAAATCTTCCCTAAATGCTTTTATAACTTCTGTTGGCATGTTTAAGTCAATTTGTTTTTGTGAGTATTTATCAATTACTTTATTTTTTGAAGCATTATGATTTCTCCATTCCTTGAAATTATCATACTTTATTTCAAAATCAAAATCAAAATTACCTAAAAATTTATACATTATTATTTCTCCTGTTTCCATTCATCTGGTAAATCCTTATATAATTCTTCTGCCCAAAGTTGGTGCCCAAGTGAACTTGGATGGCCATCATATAAAAATTTATCACTATCACCTTGTTCTGCATAATTACTGATATTTTCATTTTCTCTTGTCATCTCGAAAGGTTTCAACCCTTTCTTCTTTTCAAGTTCTCTAATATCAATATCCATTATAAATTTTCTAAATGTAATATTCTTAAAAACTTTATTTTCAATTCTAAAAAATTCTTCTACAGCTTTGTTCATAGGTGGAGTCTGAGACCCCCAACTGTTATTTACATCAGTTAAACCATTAAGAATGTGTCTTTTAGTTAAATCTCCTTTTCTAGCATTAAAACTTTCTTCAGGCCCGATGTGGTGTAAGCTATCATAAAATGCATTATAAAATATATGACTTACATTATGTTGTTCTAAAAAATAATGTAAAAACATATTTTGATTAACATATCGACTTAAATATTCTTCCTCATTCCAAAAATACTGTGTATATAGAGTGAAAAATTTTTTCAAATCCACATGCTGCATATTTTTAATATCAGAACTTAATTGGGCAGGATATAATGACTGCCATTTACCGGAATCTTTTGCATCCAACAAATCTTTAAAATAAAAATCTTTTCTTTCGGGTGATGTCCATCCTACAATTACAAATATATCTTCTGCTTTATATTCTTCTAAAAGAGTTAAAACATTTTCTATTGTACGCCTAACTATAGAATCATTTGATGAACCAGCATGACCATCATTTTTAACTTTCACATTTAATAACTTCCCCAATTTATCAGGCCACATTTTTGGTAATCTATAATCTGCATTCCTTGTATCCATAACATTAGAAGTAATTCCTTCTAATTTTGGATTAATAATAGAACCAGCAGTCCAACTACAACCTTCTCCCAATAATATTTTTTTCATCTTTAAATTTCTCCTAAAAAGTTTTTAATTCTTTTAAATAATTCTTTATGTCCTTTTACTCCCAAGTGTTGGTCTCTTTTACCTATACTTTTATTATAGTATGGATGTTCATCATGAATTTGATATTTATTTTTTGCCCATTCAAGAATACTCTCATCTTTATTCATAGTATATTTATCTACTAATGGATAATCTAATATTATATTTTTTATCTCTCTTATATCATAAGACTCCCAAAAATGTATAACAGTTGGTATATTAAATTTTTCTATTTTCTCTAATTGTTCTTCTAATTTTTGTAATTGAGTTTTAAGTTCAAAATCATAATCAAAATTAATCACCCAATTTTTTAATATTTTTGGCCAATAATCATCTTCTGAATTCTCGATATAATCCTCAATCTCCGTAGGTGTTAGTGCTGACATTCCAGGTTTTGTTACAGGTTTATATCTTCCAATTCCATAAAACTCAATAGATAGAAGTCCTACACTTTCCCAATTTTTTTCTTTATTCATCATTATTACGGTTTCTGCTATGAGTCCTCCAGATTTGGCCCTATTTACTTCCTCTAACCCATAATGATTAGAAAGTAATTTAGAAACTCTATTCTCTCTACAAAATTTTCTTGATTCCCAGTCTATCAAATGTCTTGATTCTCTACCGCGGAAATCGAAATGTTTTATATCAGATTCCCATATATCTAAACGAGGCAATAATATGTTATTCCAATCAAAATCGGGTCTATTAAAAATTTCTTTATGATATCCATCAAAATCAAATAACCATAATCCATGCCCCCAAGTAAATGAACTTCCATAAAAATGGGCTTTATTTTTCATTATAATACTCCATAACTTCTTTAATTCCATCTCGTAATTTTACTTTTGGATAAAACCCATAACCATTAGCTCTTGTAGTATCCATCAATCTAATAGAATCACCATTTGGTTTAGTTAAATCCCATTCAATTGGAACATCTTTTCCATAAACATCACTAATAGTCTCTACTAATTCTTTAATTGTAAATCCATTACCACTACCTAAATTAATAGGTTCTGTTATTTTTTTATCATAACATAATAATATTCCATCTGCAACATCACTTGCATGAATAAAATCTCTTGTTGGTGTACCATCACCCCAACATACTAATGGATTCTCCCCATCACATATTCTTTTTATGATTGATGGAATTACCATAGAATCTTTACCAAAGTTATCACCTCTACCATAAATATTAGCTGGTCTAACAATAGAAATATTTTCTAATCCATAATGTACTTTATAACATTCTGCCTGTAGTTCTCCTATCCTCTTTGCCCATCCTGCAAATTTATCATTATCAGATGGAAATGATTTCCACACATCATCTTCTCTCATTCTATCCGCTGGTGCATAAACTCCATTTGTACTTGTATAAACATACCACTCAACTTCTTCTAACCTTGCAGCTTCCATCATATTAGTATTAAATTGTAAAATTGGTGTGAAGTAATCGTTTGGTTGTTCCATAGCTCTTTTAGGTGAACCTTTAACTCCTGCAACATGAAACACCACATCCATATCTTTCACTACTTCTTTACATTTACTAAAATTTCTCAAGTCTGCTTTTACAAACTCAAATTGTTTTTGATGACCTTCACAAATATTTGTAAATACACCATTATCTCTAATATCAGTTGCTCTAACAAAATATCCCCTATCAATACATTTCTTAACAAGATATTGTCCTACCATACCAACTGCACCTGTAATTAATACTTTTTTACTCATTGTATTTTCCTTAAAATTTCTTCAAATAATTTATTATAATGTTTTGAATTACCTAAATTAAAATTTTGTATTAAATGATTTCTATTATAAACACAAATTTCAAAATATTTTTCATATAAATCCCGCACTTGTTCTGGAGATTTTGATAAAATTTTATCAATCTCTTTTGTTATAAAATCAAATCTCTCCCACCTATCTTCAATATCATCATAACTTTCATCAAATAATCCATCATATGTTTTGAATCCTAATGATTTAAGTGCTTTTATAAATCCACTTGAAGTTATAACTATAAATGGTTGTAAATTCATTAATGGTTTCATAATTTTTTCTGTGAAAAAAATAGTACCACTATTTGGACATTCGGTTTCTGTTACAATTTGGAAATAAGAATTTAAATATAATTCCCTATCATGTGAACCAAAATATGAATTTGCAAAATCAGATACTTTATCCATAAGATACTTTTGATTGACATCTGGCATTTTCTTCAACTCTTCCAATTTCTCTATTTCTCGTGGTATTATTAATTTTGGTAACAGTCTATTCAACTCTTTCACATTATTATTATATAATAATTTATGTCTGGATGATACTTCATCATCATGAGTATCAATATGTCTCTCATCTTGGTTACAACAAAAACTCCACAAAATTCTATCATCATTTTTTTCTATAAAATAACATCCCAATATAGCTCTATGTTTTCTCCAATTTTTATTCAAACTTAAAAAGTAATAATCCCTATCTAATTTATTTTCAGATTCACTAACAGTTGGAAGTGTTGGACTAAATTCATAAAACTTAATTCTCTTTTTAATTAAATTTGATATATTAGAAGAACAATCATAAATAAAATGTGGTGTGTAAAATCCTTTTATTTTTTTACATTTTTCAATTAACATATTTCCATCAATAAAAAGTAAAGAATCAATTGGAATAGAATGAACTTTACAAAATTTTTCAACTTCATCTTCAAAGTAATCTAAATTTTCAGTTGCTTCTGATATACAAGCTATTAATAATTTTACTTTACCACTTTGTATTAATTTTTTAAACTTATCAGGAAAAGTATTATATATTGTTTTAGAAGTCGTAGGCCATTGTGTACACCACAAATCTCTCAAATTATGCATACATTCCAATAAAAATATATTATTACAATCTTCTCTTATTTCATAATTTGATGTACATGCAATATTATTATCTTTAATCCAATTGTATATAGCAGAAGCTTGCCATTCGCGTGTACCATATCCATTCGGATTTTTTATATCTTCAAAAATAAAATTTAAAATATTACCCATTTGCCTGTACCGTAATGTGGGTATTTAGATTCGTATTCATAATAAACTACATCATCTGGAATATCCCTTGTTTTATTCCAAGTTGCCTTTGTTGGTGTTTGTGTGGAAACTTTATTATCCTCCACTACAAAGTATAATGGTAAATCAAAGTTTCTTGCATACTTATGAACTTCATAAAATATACCTGTTTCAAAAGTCATATCACCAACAAAACACCACACTTTTTGTTTTGAATTTTGTTTTTTTAATCCAATAGCAGTTCCAAGTGCGATTGGTAATATACCTGTAACGATTGCTGATGAATAAAAGTTATGGTCAAGATTACAAATTGTAATAGACCTTCCCTCTAAAATTTCATTCTTCACCCAAACAGGAGATATACCATGACACAATGCATGATAATGTGAACGCCAGGTTGTAAAAATATAATCATCATAACTAATACGAGAAAATATTTTAATCACTTGTTCTTCATTCCCATTTGATAAATGTACTGGAGCATGAATATCTCCACCTTCCCAATGTTTAACTATATCACTTTCAAAATCAATTAAATTATCAATAGTTAAGTTAACATCTCGTACCTTTTTATATTTATCTAAATTTTTTATCATTTTTTTAATGAGTTCATATCACCTATTAAATTAGATATACAAACTCTTCTCCAATTTGTTCCTCTATTATAATCACTAAATTTTAAATGTGTTTCATCTGTTATCCCAAATATTACACAATTGCTTGGTTCTATAAACAAATCACTGCATACTTGTATTTGTTTTTCATGGTATTTATTTTGTATATAATCTGTTTCAAAATTCTGAAATAATTTTATTCCAATATCACACGAAATATAACTTACCATTTCATAACTATTAAAAACATCTACAGGGTCATCTATATCTTCTCTTGTAAATCGTATACCTACTCGTAAATGTTCTGCTCCATAAAATCCTTTACTTAAACTAAAAGCAATTCCCACAATACATTTCCTATCAAAATCAAATTCTATATCACGAGACATAACCATATAAGCACAATCTATAAAAACAGGAACTCCTAACTCATCACACCTATCTAATACTATATCTGTTTGTGGATGTAAATCACCAAAATCTGAAAATGGAACTGAAAATATTACAACATCATCTTTTTTAATTTCTTCCTCATCAATATATTTCCATTTATACCCATTTCTAAACATAATTTGATGATACATAAAATCACCTTTAAATATTCTAAATCTTTTCTTGTGATTCATTAAATAAAAAAAATCAAATGATTGTGAAGTACCATGCACAAATTTTTTAGATTTAAATTTATCAAGATTATGTAACTTATTTAATTTAGATGATAGTATCCACTCTGAATATATATTACAATAATCTTGAATTAAATTTGGTTTATATAAACAATTACCATTTATATTATCTCTAATGAATTCATAAGATTGTTTGTCTGGTATTGGTCGTGCACCTTTCACTACGAAATCCTTTTTACTAATGTTTTTGTAAAGATTCTATTTTTGTGTGGATTTTTCCAGATATTAGTATTGTCAAAAGATGCCAAATCAATTGTTTCAAAATTTTTATTTAACTTTCCAACTATTTTTTTATTAACCAATATATAACCACCAACAACTAAATTTTTCTTTGCCCAACTATAATATTTTTTTCTTAAATCAGTATCATCATTAATAACACCTATATCAATATCACAAAAAGATATTTTAAAATCTTTTAAAAAGTTTTTTTCTAAATCACGAACTTCAATGTTAGGATGTTTTAAAGGATTAAACAAATCATATCCAATAACTCTATCTTCTCCATACTTATTACACAAAAGTTCAATTGATAATCCTAAGCTTGTTCCAAGTTGTATTAATTTTCCTGTTTTTGGAACTGGTAATTCAGATAATATATGTTTTATTATCATGTAACTATGATATTCGTAATCATGTTCGGACCATATTTCTCTATAACCCTCATAGAAGTCATTCCAAATTTTCTTATATTTCACTATACTTCCCACTATCTATTTTATTCCAAAATCTCTCATATAAATAAAAATAAACTATACCTAATACATTCATAATAATTGCATTGTATAGTGGTATATCAGTTAATCCCATTGATAATATCATCCAAGAATTGCTAAATGCTATCACTCTCCAACCAATAGATTTTCTTAATGAACGACTTCGTGTTTCTTTAAACTTCATCTTCCCAACTTATTTCCCAATCTTTAAAGTCTGCAGCCAAACAATCTATCTTATGGTCTGTTCTACCACCAAGAATACTTGTAATAATATTCTTAGCAGTATTTCTAATTCCATTTAATCCATGAGTTAATAATAAATTATCACTACCCTTTACACCATTTCTTACATCTGATTCATTATACCAAATGTGTGTATTCATTTGGGATAATACAATTACCGCTCTAAGTAATTTAGCATCAACTTTACCAGGACTATCTTCTAATATAATATCTATATCGTGTAGTATATCTTGTATATCTTTTGCATACTTTTCTTTATGTTCTGGTATCTTAACTTCTTTCAATTGAAAAATTGATAATCTATCAATTAAATCTTCTAATGTTGGTAAAAATTTGCGTTCTTTCATTTATCTCTCTCCGATAGTATTGGATTATTTATTGGCCAGTTTATTTTTAATATTGGGTCATTCCATTTAACTGATATTTGGTCTTGCCAATCTACATATTCATTTGGATAAGATTGTGTATAGTGAAATACACACTCATCTGATAAACACAAATGCCCATTAAGAAAACCTGGTGGAATTAATACACTTTTGTGATTTCTATCTGAAATAATAAAACTATCAGTTTCTAAATAGGTATCTGATTCTTCTCGGTAATCCACGACAACTAAGTATATTTCTCCATATACACAACTTGCATGTTTCCATGTTACATCATCGCCATGTAATCCTCTCAATACATCTTTTCTTGAACGAGTAAATTTAGATATTTTTTCTTTTGGTGTATCGTATATTGATTCCCAAAAAGTCCACATTTCACCACGATAATCGTGAAATGGCTTTGGTTCAAAAACCTTTACCTCTGGTAATATATCTGAATGTGTTATGTTACTTTTGAACATAAAAAAAGCCTCCAAGTTAATTAGAGGCATCCATAATAGTAAAACTATTTAAATGCCACCTATAATTTTAAGTCTCTAATGTAGAAGGTTTGGACTTTCAGGACTTCAAGCTTAAGCTCTTCCCCGCGTTATCTCTACGAGACTTCATATATAAATATACTTTACTATACATTTTATATCAATTTTTTAAAAACATTTTCTATCCTACTATCATGTAACTCTATAAAAGAATGTAAATTATCATAATTATGTTCCCACACATCTTCTTCCTCAATAAACATATCTAATAAATCTGATGTATTCATATTACAAACTTTTTCAATCATATTAAAAAGTTCTGTTTTTAATGTTTCCCTATATAGTGTTGCATTACCACCATCATATCCAAAGAATTTAGGAAATTTAAATCCATATTGTTTTAAATATGGATATGATTCTGGTTGTGCAAATAAAAATAAAGGCCGTTTGAACATAAATCCCTTTAAAGTTTTTTCTGTATTGGTAACTAACCTTTTACTATCGTTAAATGTTGAAAATCTTGTCTCAACTACAATTTCAGATGCAGATTGAAAATCTTCCGTTGGTAATGTTGATGACCTAAAATTGTGCTTAGCATTTATTTCTGATGGGAATTTTTTTACTGTTACATTATTACATACATCCGAATAACTATCTTTATCTGCAGAATTTATACTATAAATAAAGTTATCAAAATCTTTAACTTTTTCATATACGAATAATTTTTCTACACTTGGTCTTCCAAATTTAGATATAACATTATATTTTATATTATTATAATTCTCTTTTAAAGACTTAAATTTATACCTATTTAAATAAAGTTTTGTTATTGAACCAAAACACCCAATTGTTGTTGTATAATTTATATTTTTTAAATCAAATGGATTATCACAAAAAAAATTAAATATAATTGTTATTTTTTCACTATCATCTATTTTATCAATTTGATTCTGTAAAGTTTTAGATTCATTAAAATTATCCCAATAACCCTCAGGCATATAAACGATAATATGCTCATATTTAGATGTTAATTTTTCTTTAAAAATCAACTCCATACAAGGTAAAATATAAGAATCATTTATAATTAAACAAACTTTCTGTTTAGTGTCTTTATACTTTTTTAAATACCTATTTATATTATCATATCGATTATCCTCATGATAGTCGCGATTAAAATATTTTTTCAATGTAAATTTTGGATGTGCCTCATTATAAAGATATGTTTCTATCATAAAATATTATTCTCTTCTATAAAATTTTTCAATAAATCAGCTATTATCATATATCCTTTTTCATTAGGATGTTGTGAATAAGAATGGTATTTAGGAATTTCTGTTGTTTCTTCTTGCCATATATCTATTTTATTTGTTTTTTTCAATTCTTCAAACAAAGAACTATTTTGTTTGTAGTAATTTTTAAATTTTCTTTTATTTGGTATAATTGTTTCAAATGCGTTACACATAACATAAGGTATGTTATTCCACTCGAACCACTTTGAAAGTAATTCAACATAATTTAGCTGTAAATATTCAAAATAATCTTCATCATATAAATTAACTAAAAAATGTTTTCTATATTCTTTCCAAAATCCATCACCATTATCAGTAAATCTTTCTGGTTGTTTTTCTAATAAATCTTTACTCCAAAATAAAAAATCTTGTTCTTCTTTAGGAAAAAAATGAAGTTTCTCTCTTAATGAAGAACTCCACATTATAACAACTAAACTATTTTCATTAAGAAGTGATTTATTTTTAAAAATAGTATTGAGTATATTATAATTGTTTTCACCACTCAAACCAAAGTTTTCCCATTCTACTCCAAAACTATCTGCTAAATGTCTTACCCAAGAATGTTTTCTACTTAATTCTAAAAGTTTTGGTAAATTTAATTGGAAATTTTTTGGATGCTTGACATTAGCTAAATGAAATGGTAATTCCCACTCCTTATACTTATCTCGCTGTTCTTTAATAGAAACTAACCACTCTTTTCCAGATGGTGTTGATATTTTTGTGTCTATCCACATAGAATCATCTTTATTAATAATTCTTAATTCCTCGTTTGTATTCCACCCCTCACCTGCAGTAAAACTATCTCCAAAACCTATTACTTTATTTATAATCATATGAAAAATATCTCTTGTGATACTCTAAGATTCCCTTTTTTAATTCAAAATTCTTTTGTAGTAAACTATCGGTTTGTGATGAATATTGTTTCCATGATTCTGCATCACAAAAATGTAATCTTTTAAAATTTAAATTATATAAAAATTCTTGTTCTTTTAATATATCTGTTGGATATATTTGTAAATTATTTAAACATTTAAAAATTTTATCAATTTGTACTTCAAAATCAATATTTGTACCCTCAATCCTATTAACTTGTTCAAATGGTACACCAACAAAAGTTAAATAATTCGTAAGAGACTTCTCATCACTATTAAAAATAACAGGAGTAAATGGAGCATCTCCATATTTATCCCACCAATAATTTTGTATTTTGGTTAAAATTTCTTTTTCATTTCTCCATTCTTCTTCATTTTTATATGTTTTTTTGATATACCAATCATTGTTAGCTATTTTTTCGGGAGTTGTTTGTAAAAATAAGTCAACATCAAACCAAAAAGAATTCCTTTTATCTCCATTATAAGTAAATGGATAAACATCTTTACCATCTACCTTTCTTCTAATATGAATTTCAATATCATTCATTAATAAACTCCCCATTCTCTTTTGTAAATAATTGGATGATTTCCATTACCACTAAAATCAAATGCCTTATATGGTGTTGAAGTTTTGAAGTTAGTAAATGCTAAAGGTTTCATAGCTTCAAAGTTATATACTTGTCTTTTGTGAGCATGACCTCTAAAGTATTTTGCAATACCTCTAAAATCTTTGTACTCTTTGTAAAATTTATCTCGATACTCTTCAGTTAATACAGAATTAAACACTCCTAAACATCTAATATGTCCTTGATAAAATTGTGGTTCAGGACAAGAGGCAAAAGCATTTGCACAACCAATCCAAACATGAGAACCACTATAATCAATTATCTCACCATCTATTTTTACTCCTTGTGTATTCCAATTCTCTTGAAGTTCTTCACGAGTTTCTAATACTAATGTTTTTTCTTTACGATTGTAACTTAACATAATATCAATCCAACCACCACCACCAACTCGTGTTTCCAATACTGCAATTTTTGTTTCACCCTCTGGTGTATCATACCATATCTCACCTTTGATAAACCTTAACCACTCTTTACCATCATCCGAAGGCCAAAGTACATTAAAGATACCTGAATGCATTCCATTTCTACATAACACACCACCTCTATATCCTTGGTCGTTTATATTCAAAGTAAGTTTATCAACATCCCACTCTGGTTTAATGCTTGTACAAAATGTCCAATCACCATTATTAATTTCTTCAACTACTTTACCACTAATGTTATGTTTATTAGTGTAACTTATAACCCAACCATGTTTACCATCTAATGTAATCATAATCTAATCTCCAAACATTTACGATAGAACTCTGCTAACTCAGGAAAAGTTTTACAAAAATCTGTTCCTCTTCTTTTATCATGTTCTTGAAAAAACTTACCAAAATTATATCTATGTTCTTTAACTTGTTGTTCTTTTCCATCCCATTCTGCAGTTTTCCAATCATATATTCTTTTTATTTTTTGTATTTCAATATCTGAATATCCAATATAATTGTGGTCAAATAATGGTACTCCCATATAATCAACATACTGAGCATGTTTCAGTATATAAGAATCCCACTCTTTAGGTAACACTTGTACAGTTTGATGTGTTGGATATCTTAAGTAACTTGAATCTAAAAATAATGCAGATTTCCAATATCTATCGGATGAACCAAATTTAGTTTTCATATCATAAACACCTTTTATTAATTTATGATAATTAGGAACTGATAATGCATTATATGTACTCATAATTGTTACATTGGTTCTATTACACTTTTCTAAAATCAAATTCATATTATCCCAAAAATAATTAAAATCTAATCCATGTCTAATATACTCTGCTTGTGCACCCCAAGATTCAACTGAAGTAAACACAATAAACTCTCGTACTCGCTCTTCATCTTCTAATCGTTGTATCTTTTCAATAAACTTATCAATCAATTGTTTTGGTCCACCCAAGTTACTATTGATTGCCAATTGTAAATTTTTATTTGGATTAGGATGTTCCAATATATAATCCATTACTTTAAAAGTATCTTGTGCTAATAAAGGTTCACCACCTGTGATTCTGAATGTGTGTAAATCTTGATACAAATCTGGCCACCATTTCCAAAAAGCATCCTTGTATGGATTTGCTTCTCTATGTGGTATTGGCATTTTATCTTCAAGTTTATTATACTTAAAAGAATTAAATTCATCCGTTGTAGGATATGCACCATGATTTTGTATCTCTTCTGTCCATTGTGTAGAAAACGCAGGTGCACAATAACTACATTTAAAATTACAAGCATTTGAGAATGCCACCTCTACATATCTTGGGTTAAAATCTTCTCTCCAATCTGAATTTACAATCTCATCATAATGTGGTAAACTCCAACTTTCTTGTGATTTAAAAACTCTATCTGAAAATCTATCTGAATTATCCTCTACATTCCAACAATAATCACACTCGGTAGGTCGTTTACCATTTAACATTTCTTTTCTTCGTTGTTTTTTATAACGAGTGTTGTGTAGTGCACTTGGATTTCTTGCTATCTCTTTTAAATCCATTTTGTGTGTTCTTGGATGGTGGCAAGAGTGGTTATGACCTGTTTGTAGGTGTAATGTGGTTTGTGTCCATTTTGCTAAACACATACCTGGTCCAATCTTATCCAACTTCTGTTTTGTTTTTACGAAGTGTTGGTTCTCAATTGATAACTCGTTTTTAACCTTTACTGCTTGGGATTGTTTTTTCTCTGACAATTAAAACCTCACATTAATTAACTTATGTCTATTATAAATATCATCTTGTGTGGATTCTATCTCATATTTCATGTCTGATAAACCATTCGTTGTGATATCTAT